>Ga0255349_1000082_pt1 | contig 37671 bp, 35 predicted proteins | sample CBST25v15metaG_FD_189947 | JGI IMG/M metagenome (GOLD analysis project Ga0255349, IMG submission 189947) | Peat soil microbial communities from Stordalen Mire, Sweden - C.B.S.T-25.v15 | ecosystem: Environmental > Terrestrial > Soil > Wetlands > Peat | place: Sweden: Norrbotten County, Stordalen...
GGAATCGCCGCAGTCCGACGTCGATCTCATGGCCGATTTCGACCGCTCGAAGTGTCTGACCTTGTTTGACATGGCTCGGCTGGAAGGTCGGCTCAGCGACTTGCTCGGAGAGAAAGTGGATCTTTCTCCCATCGGATCGATGAAAGAGCGAGTCCGGGTACGGGCTTTGCGGGAGGCTGTTCATGCCTTTTGAAGGCGGGAAACAAACTAGCTCGGTATTGGAGTAGTTGTCATATTTATCTGTGAACTGCACCTCCTATTCAATACCGTAATCTCGAAGAATTGCTTTTCCGCCGCCTGATTTGGGGCCAAGGCTAGCCCCTCTTGCGTGTGCACTGCTGTAAACGATTATGTTCTTGGCGAATTTTGGGTCGCGTTGAATTTTCCATTCTTTTACCTGCCGGGTAACTATCAATATGCGTTTGCCTGCCTTCGCGTCTGGGACCAGAGATTCATGCACGAATTCCTTCACGATTCTGCAAGAGGGCAGATCCTTGATGAGCGCATGGGCGTGAAAGCTGGGAGAATGGTACGGGACCAGTTCCAAGCAAGCGAGCTTCTTGGATAGATCGCGCAGCGCTTTGAAGTAATTTTCGTCGAAGCTCTTTTCGGCGATCTTCCTGATGACGCCGCGAAGTTTTCCCTCCCAATACGCGAAGCCGCCGTGCCAGCATAATTCGGGGTCAAGCCCAAAGAACGGAAACTCGACGCCCCGGAATGATTGGCGGAGATTATCTTCCATCCGCTTGCGAAATTCTGGCCGCCTTGTTTCGGCCCAATAATCGACGTAGTCGAGCCCCGGGTTGAGAGACAGAATCACGAACTTGGCGTGCGCTACATCACCAGCGTAGGGGACCGGCGAAAGTGATAGCTTGAGTTTGTCATTGAAGGGGCCAAATTGTTTCTGGGAGATCAAAGTATCGAAATCTGTGATCTCGGAATCGAGGAATCTGCCGTTTCCTTGCCAAAGCGTAGATTCATCATCTGGGTGGAAAAAGGGCGGCTTGGTCAACTTGGATCGTTGCCAAAACTTGATAAGTTCATTCGGCATGTACTGCCTCCATACGAGAGCTTTTCGGGAATGCGCTCCTTTTGCGCCGAATCAATTATGCGCCGCATTGACTCCCTTGCGCTTGCGCCGTAGGCTCATATTATGGAATTCAAGATCAGCGAACTGGAACGGGAGCCCATCGACTTCGACCTGGAACTGGCTCCGGGCAAGATCGATTTCACCCAGGAGGCCGAGCAGCACGGGCCGCTGGCTTCGTCCGGCCACGCCGAGGTGCTCCACGAGCACCGCGGCCCCAGGGACATCGTGGCCGACATCCGGCTCAAGGGCAGTTTCTCCGGCAACTTTCAGGTTCCCTGCGCCCGCTGCGTCGAGCCGGTCGAGATTCCCCTGGCCGCCGACTTCGATTTGATCTTCCGCCCCGCGGCGGCGGATTCGGAAGCCACCGAACGCTCCATTACTGCGCCGGAGACCGAAATCGGGTATTATCAAGGAGACAGCCTTGCGCTTGAGGATGTGCTCCGTGAGCAGGTACTTTTGTCCCTGCCCGTCAGGACGCTGTGCAAGCCAGACTGCAAGGGACTTTGCCCGCGCTGCGGTGAAAACCGCAACAGCCAGGCTTGCTCCTGCGATGTGGGTCCGAGCGACCCCCGCTGGCATGCGCTGGCCGGCCTCCGCGGCCGGATCGAGTCCAAGGAAATCAGCCCCCAGCGAACATCTGGATAACATCTGGATAATTTGAGGGTGCCAAGGCACGTGCCGCAAGGCAATCAAGTCTCCGTATGGCCTGAAACTGGCCAGGAACGACCGGGACGGCTTGAAACGGGCCCAGAAAAGAAAGGAATTTTGCCATGCCTAATCCGAAAAGGCGTCACTCCACGCGCCGCACCGCACTTCGCCGCAGCCACGATTTTTTGACCGCCGTTGGCGTATCCGAGTGCCCAGCCTGTCACGAAAAGAAGCTGCCCCATCGCGCCTGCCCCAAGTGCGGCGAGTACAAGGGCCGCGCCGTGATCGCTGTCAAGGAAGCTGAAAAGTAGCTTTCCGCGCCCATGCTCATCGATATTGCGCTTGACGCCGTAGGCACCGACAAAGCTCCCGAGGCGGAGCTTCGCGGAGCCATCCTCGCTTGCAAGGCTCTGCCCGTGCGGGTCCACTTGATTGGGCCTGAGGCGGAGTTGCACGATCTCCTCGACGAGTACCTGGACAACGAGGACCTGCCTATCGTCATCCACCATGCCTCGGAACGCATCGGCATGGAGGAGAAGGCGGTGCACGCGGTACGCACCAAAAAAGACAGCTCCATTCGCGTGGGGCTCAAAATGGTGCGCGAGGGCAAGGCTGCGGGTTTTGTCACCGCAGGCAACACCGGTGCGGCCATGGCCACGGCCAAGATGGTGCTGGGCGCTCTGCCCGGCGTTGACCGTCCTGCGCTGGCAACCCCCATGCCCAGCTCCACGGGCAACCCATGCGTCCTGCTTGACGTCGGCGCCAACGTGGATTGCAAGGCGCACAATCTCGCGCAGTTTGCCGTGATGGGCGAAATCTATGCCCGCAGCGTGCTCAAGATTGAGTCGCCGCGCGTGGGCCTGCTCTCCATCGGCGAAGAAGAGAGCAAGGGCAACGACCTCACCCGAGAGGCTTTTCCGCTGCTCAAGGCACTGCCCATCCGCTTCATTGGCAACGTCGAGGGCCGCGACATCTTTTCAGGCCTTGCGGACGTGATTGTCTGCGACGGCTTTGTGGGCAACGTGGCGCTCAAGACCAGCGAAGGAGTGGGCCGCTTTGTGCGCGAGGTGCTGCGCGAGTCGCTGAAACGCACCGTCACCGCGCAGGTGGGCGCGCTGCTCTCTCGCCGCGCCTTCAACGAATTCCGCCATCGCCTTGATTACCGCGAGTACGGCGGAGCGCCGCTGCTCGGCGTGCGCGGCGTCTGCATCATCGGCCACGGCTCCTCCAATGATCGCGCCATCTTCAACGGCATTCGCGTGGCCTACGAGTCTGCCAAGGCGGGCACCATCCAGCGCATCGAGAGCGAGTTCGCCATCCCCGAGCGAGTCAGCCATGCGGTCAGCCCCGCAACCGGCAAAAGCGCTCCCGCTGGCCCCGGCGCGACCATCCAGTAACGCTCATGCCCATCGATCCCAAAACCCTTCCCGCATTCGACCCCACTGTGCTGGCCCAACTGGCCTGTCCCGCCTGTCTCGGCGCTCTGCGCCTTGAAGAAGCGAGGCTAGTCTGCGCAATCTGTGGTCGCGCCTATCCGATTGTGGACGGAATTCCAGCGCTGATTGCCGGAATCCCAGAGAACCCGAAAAGCTGATTGGGAACTCCCTAAGAAGCTGTCCAATAACTCGGTTTTGGGTGAAGGGTACGGGCTTTACAGGCTGCGGAAAAACTCGCAGATCGTGCCTCAAAGGGCTGCTTTGTGTCTGGGCACGACTTTAGTCGTGCCGTAAATGCAACAAAACAATCGCGGGCTTTAGCCCCAGAGGGATGCTTTTCGGGCAGTTTGCATTCCCTCAGCGGCTAAAGCCGGAAATCAAAATTAGCTCTCAACGTACGGGCTGAAGCCCGTACCCTTCAAGAGATAGTTTCTTCAAGAGATAGTTTTTGGACAGACTCTAAGATCGCCTATTTCTCGCTCGTCAGGCTGCGGATGATCTCCACCTCGCGTTCTCGATAGGGCTTGCCGTCCGGGTAGAAGACGTCGTGGAACCAGACTGCGGGCTGCTCGGTGACATAAGGGCGCTTCCAGGAGTCCCATGGCAGGTTGGTCTGGCTCTTGCCGGCAACCAGGCCCCAATTGATGGCTCCGACGTGATGCTGGTGGGCGATGGGCAGAACGGTGTCGAAGGTGCTGCCGACGCTGCGGGCCATGTACTCGGTGCAGATCAGCGGGCGGTGGAATTGTTCGAGCATCTTTACGTGGGTCTCGAAGATCTCAGGCCAGCCATAGTCGTGGAAGCTGATGATGTCGGACTGCTCGATCTGGATGCGGGCCAGCGGCGGCATCGTAGCCTGCGAGGTCCAATCGCCTTGCCAGAGGCCGCTGGTGAGGGGCTGGGCAGGGTGCGCGGTGCGAGCCCACGCAAAAACCTGCGGCAAAAGCCCCAGGATGATCGTGCTCTTGTCGCGGGGGTCGCCCTTGGCGTATGAGCTCTCGTTGCCGTTGTCGGGCTCGTTCCATAGGTCCCAGGCCAGAATGCGCGGATCGTTGGCAAAAGCGCCTATCACGCCCTTGACGTAGCTTTCCATGCGCGGGTGCTGCGCGGGGTCTGAGAGAATCTCCATGCCCGGCGCCTGGACCCAGCCGGAGTTATGCACGCCAGGAATGGGCGGATGCTGGGGGCCGAGCTTGGGGCGAGGATCCCAGCAGGAGTCGAAGAGAACGAAGACCGGGCGGATGTGATGGCGAGCGGCAATAACCAGGAAGGCTTCCATGCGCCGATCGAAGCCTTTGGGGTCCTGCTCCCAGGCCAGGTTGTGCAGGAAGACCCGCATGGTGTTCATCCCGATGCCTTCGGCCCAGCCCAGTTCGCGGTCGATAGTGGCGGGGTCGAAGCTCTCGGCCTGCCACATTTCCAGCTCGTTGATGGCCGTGGAGGGCAGAAAATTGCCGCCTACGGGCCAGGGCTGCTGGCCGTACCATGCATTAGCCTGGGCTTCCGTCCAGCGTTCCTGCGCGTGAAGGGTAGGGATAAGAGCGAGAAGAAGCGCAACTACAGCAATCCTGCGGCAGGATCTTGAAAACGAGAAGTTCATCGCTGCTCTTTCAATCTGGAATAGAAAGTATGTTATCACCGCTGGCGCAGCGCTCGTCGCTTCGCACGTTCCCGTTCCCGGTGGCCACAAAGCGTTGGCGGTCCACGCCCTTCGTTATCGCCGGTGATAGAACGGCATCACGATCAGCAGGGCAAAGCCAATGGCCGCGGCCAGAGCAAGAACAACCAACCCGTAAAGCAAAATGAGATTCGGGCCCTGTGCACGCGGCTCGTCGCCGTCGCCGCCCGTCGGGCGCTTTCTATCCCTCATCTCGCAACGCCTCGACCGGATCCAGTTGCGCCGCGCGCGTAGCCGGCACTGTGCCGAAGAAAACACCCACCGAGGTGGCCGCGGCCAGGGCTACAACTACCGACCAGACGTTGATAGGCAGGTCATAGTTGAAGAAGATGCGGACCGACAACGGCAAAGCCAGCCCAACGATGATGCCCACAATGCCGCCGATCAGCGAAATGATAACCGCCTCGGCCAGGAACTGGTACTTGATCTCCCGGCTGGTGGCGCCCAGCGCCTTGCGAATGCCGATCTCGCGCGTGCGGGCACGCACATTGGCCAGCATGATGTTCATGATGCCCACCCCGCCCACCATCAGCGTGACTGCGGAAACCAGGATCAGCACTGCGGTCAGAATATCCGCAACCTTCGCAGCCGTGGTCAAAACTTCCTTGAGGGTCTGTGTTGTATAAACCGAGCCAGGCCGGTGGCGCGCCTGGACGATGCGCTTGATCTCTACGGCGGCATCGGGAACCTCGTCCATGCTGCGCATGGAAAAGTAAATCTGGTTTACGTTTTCGGTTCCAGTGAAATAGCGGGCCACTGAATAGGGAATCAGAATCGTCTGATCCTCGATCTCCGATACGCCCATGTCGTCCACGCTCTCCCTGAAAACACCGATGACCGTAAACGGAATTCCGCTGATCTCGAAGCTCTGGCCAACGGCCGCGTCCGAGCTGCCGAATCTGTCGTGAGCGAATTTTTCACTGATTACCGCGCACTTGATATGGGCTATGTCGTCGGTGTCGTCCAGAAACCGGCCCTCGGGCGTGATCAGGTTGCGGATGTCCTTGTACTGTGGGCTTACGCCCAGCACCAGCGTGTCCTTCACCACGCCCCTGCCAAAGCTGATGGGCGTGTGCATAGACAGTATCGGCGAGGAGTACATCACACTGGGCAACTGCGCCAGCACAGCCTTCTCGTCATCGCGGGTCAGGTAGTCGTTAAAGGCCGTGTGCTCGGCGCCCATGGCTCCGCCGCCGCTGTACTCCAGCTCCACAGAGTTGGTTTCCAGCTTCTGAAGCTCCTGAAGGATGAACTGCTTGCCGGTCAGCCCGATCGTTACCACCAGAATCACCGAGGCGGTGCCGATGACCATGCCCAGCGCGGTCAACGCGAAGCGCACCTTGCTCGAGCGGAAGCTGTCCACGGCCAGCTTGAGAATCTCGCTGAGCACCATGGTGCGGCGTGCGCTCAACAGCGTCTCTTGAAAAGAGTCATGGCGGGCTTGCTCGGTCGTATTCATCGGTTCCTTTATAGCTTACAGTGGACGGTGGGCAGTGAACAGTGGATTGCAATCAGACTTTAGTTGACCGCTTACGAATCAAGCAGGGAAGCGGCAGGCCACCGCATAGGTTTTGCTCATCTGATCGCTGTCACTGTTCACTCCTCACTGACCACTGTTCACTGCTCACTGCTTCAAAAGAACAACCCCGGCCAAAGCCGGGGTTGTCGGGTAACGGGAAACTTCATCGGCCTGCAAACAGGGCAGCTTATGCCTTGGCCACAACGCGGCCCACTTCTTTCAGGCGGGCAGCCTTGCCGCGCAGATCGCGGAGGTAGAACAGCTTGGCGCGGCGCACCTTGTAGCTGCGAACCTTCTCGATCTTCTCGATGACCTTGGAGTTGAACGGGAAGATGCGCTCCACGCCCTGACCAAAGCTCATCTTGCGCACGGTAAACGTGCCTTGGGGGCCTTTGTTGATGGCGATGACCAGGCCCTCAAAGGCCTGCAAGCGTTCCTTATCGCCTTCCTTGATCTTCACTTGGACGCGAATCTGGTCGCCGGGGACAAACTCCGGGAGGTCGGTACGCTTGAGCTTATCGGCCAAGCGCTGCATTACGGGATGAATGGACATTGGGTTTTCCTGCTTTTGGACTCAGAACTTTCAGTTTACTACAAAAGAGCGGGTTTGCGCTTGCGCCGAGCTCTTTAGTCTCTTGGGGCCATGCATTTATCGCCGGTCACCCCAATTCGCAAGTCAAAAGACCTTGAAGGAATGCGTTATAGTTTCCCGTATGGATGAGAAACGCGAATTGCTCCGCCACACGCTGGCTACCGTTGCATACCGAGCCGCTCGCGCCCTTGAAGGCGCGCCCGATCACTTTGCCGGATTTGACGGCGCCGGTCGTCTCCCCGTGCAGATTCTGACCCACATGGGCGACCTCTTTGACTGGGCGCTGACAACGGCCATCGGGCAGGATCGCTGGCAAGCCACACAGCCGCGCCCGTGGGCCGAAGAGCAGCGCCGCTTCTTTCAGTCGCTGCAAGCTCTGGACGCTTTCCTCGCCTCCGATGCACAGCTCCACGCCGCGCCCGAGCACCTTTTCCAGGGTCCAATTGCCGATGCGCTCACCCATGTGGGCCAGTTGTCCATGCTGCGCCGTCTCTCCGGCAGCGCCACACGCGGCGAGAATTTTTTCGTAGCCGACATCAAGGCCGGCCGGGCCGGCGCCGATCAGCCCGCGGCTGTCCGCCCATTCAGAGTGCGCTAACGAATAGCTTCATTATTGACGAAACTTGGGTGCCCCATCCATTCCGCGTTTTTTGCGGAATGGGTGGGATAGCACGATGTCCATTTTCGGGGACGCGTAAGATGCGTCTCACGCGTGTCTCTTATTGGAACGCCAGCGGCTTCCACGCGCCATTATCTTTCAGCGCCAACTGAAGCGGCCGCGGCGGTCCCTTCGGCGGCACCGTCACTTCAATCCAAAGCTCCTCACCCTGCCTGAGAGCGGTCGGGTCGGCAGCGTGCTCGGCAATGTAAAAATCCACCGGCTGCTGCAGGCGCAGTGCATCGCAGGGCGAACCCGGCATTGCCGTCACATTGACTCCCTTCGAGCGCAAATCGGCCTCCGGAATCCGAATCGCCAGCAGCTTGTTCTTTTCCACTTTGAGATTGGCGCGGAAAGTAATGGGGTATTGTTCATCGTTGACGGTGAAGCCGGTCGGCTTCGTCGTGCCGTCGGCGTTGCGCGGAAAGGTGGCGCGCAGCGCGGAGGGAAGCGTGCTCTGGCAGCCGTCTACGGTAAGCCGCAGGCTCAAATAGCGCCCGCGCATCACCATGTTCGGATCGTATGCCGCCGCACGCGTCCACGCCCGAGGGCAGGTCGAGCGCTGATAGAAGTATTTGCCCGCAATCGACGAAACCAGCGCCAACTGAATTACCAGCAAAATGATGGAGGTTTTTGAGATTTTCATTTTGCCTCCCGAGAATTCATCGCGGAAATCTCCGCTTTTCCCATGCCGGCCACGAGTTTTCGACGCCATTTTTCAAGCGCCCATCCTCCGGCCAGAAAGAGAATCCCGAGTCCGATCAGTCCCAGCGAGCGGTCAAGTTTGTCCATGATGTCGCTGAAGTAGAACCAGCCCACGGCGATCGCGAAGCCCAGTATGCCCAGGTTGACCAAGGCCTGCGAAACCTGCCGCACGCCCCACAAAATGATGAAGACGGCAAGCGCCGCAACCAGCGCGTGCGCGGCAAGATTCGGCTCGGCAGATGTGTAAGGGTTCAAGCCGTTGTTGTAGCGCTCAGTCCTGATTGTCAGGCACCAGGGCAGCGCAATCGAGAAGCCAGTTGCCACCAGCACGGGGATCAAGCTCTTGCGGAAATTGAAGACCGCAAACATCAGTGGCAGCACAGCAAAGTCCACCCAGCCCCATGTCCGAAGCCCGAGCGGCAAATAGGTCTGGCTGCCCCACGAGCGCCAGCCGTCGAGCAGAATAACAATTCCCACGACGGCAGCAATCGCCGCAACAGCAAAAAGAATCCCCTGGACAATTTTGCGTTTCGAGCCAATGAAAAACGTCAGGCAAAGAACCGCCCAGACGATCACAAACCGGCCGAGATATACGTTCTCGCCAATGTGTCCCTGCGCGCCATACAAAAACTCCGACAGAATCCATGCCGGAACGAGCAGCAGCGCCAGCGTCTGTTGCGCCTCATCATGCAGCAGAATCCAGCCAGCCACTGCAGCCAAAGCCCACATCAGCACCGCTGCCGGCCAATGCTCCTCGATGTTGAAGATCTGCCCGACCAGCGCGATGGCCGCACCTGTCGAGATCGTCCCCACAGCGTGCAGAGCCGTCGAAAGCCCGTGGAAACGCTCTCGCGCCCAGCCTCCGCCCAGGTGAAAGATGCTCACCATAGCCAGCACCACGGCCAGACGCGCGAGAGGGCCGATCTGGTCCCAGTGTGCCGAGACAAACAGCGCCACTCCACAGGCCAGCAGAATCGCCCCAAGAATCAGCACGACGATGACCTGCCAGCGCAGCCCCGCCGGTTTCCGCTGCGCGGTTTCATGGGCGCGAATGCGGCCAGCCGTCTCCGCATCCAGGACGCCGGCCGTCTGCCAGCGATTTAGCAACGAATCGATGTCTGCCATAACAGTTGCCCAACAGTAGAACACATCCAGCGCGGCCCGAGCGCGGAAAATTTTGCCTATATCATCAAGGAGTATGCGCTTCGATATTGTCACCATCTTCCCCGGATTCTTCGCCAGCATCTTCGATAACGGGATTCTGCACCGCGCGCTGGCCGAGGGGCTGGTGACCGTAGGGGTGCACGATCTGCGCGTCTTCACTCACGACCGTCACCGCACGGTGGATGACCGCCCCTTTGGCGGCGGCGAGGGGATGGTGCTGAAGCCCCAGCCGTTGGCCGAAGCGTTCGCCTCATTGGGCATTCAACCGAAGACGGAGCGCGTGAAGGGTACGGGCTTTAGCCCGTACGTCGATGCAGAAATTGAACCGAGGGCTTTAGCCCCTGAGGGAAATGCGTCTGAGAATTCTTCTCCAATTCCGCCCCCCCGCGTAATCCTCCTCTCCGCGCAAGGCAGGCCCTTTACCCAGGCATTGGCGCGGGAGCTAGCCGCTACGGAGCGCGTTGTGCTGGTTTGCGGCCGCTATGAGGGCGTGGACGAGCGCATCAACCAGATCTATTGCGACATGGAGCTTTCCATCGGCGACTATGTGCTGAGCGGGGGCGAACTGGCAGCAGCCGTGGTGGTTGACGCGACCATGCGCCTGCTGCCCGGCGTACTGGGCAACGAGGCCTCAAGCGAATTTGAGAGCTTTGGCGTAGCCGATGCGGAGATTGCCGTCGCGGAAGATGGCGTCCCGCGCTCGCAACATGGCGCCGGCGGCCTGCTGGACTATCCGCACTACACCCGCCCTGCCGAGTTCGCAGGCCTGCGTGTTCCTGAGGCGCTGCTCAATGGCGATCACAGCGAGATTCGCCGCTGGCGCCGCGAACAGCAGTTGCGTAAGACCCTGGCCAATCGCCCGGATTTGCTGGAAGGCGCCACGCTAAGCAAAGAAGACCGCAAGCTACTGGACGCGATCCGGGGCGAAACAGAATAGGAAGCTAAAGCGCTTTTCCCGGCACATTCAGCTCAACCAACCCCACCGGCAGCGCCATTTCTACGCGTTTCGCTTCCAGATCGATGCTCCGCAGGTAGCTCTTGGCAAAGGGAACGAGCACTTCGCCTGCCGCGCCGCGCACCACCAGAAGCGCCACCGGCCCGGCTGTCCTGTCAACGCTCTCGATTTCACCGACGGTTACTGGCTCGGCCCCGGTTACATCCACCAGCGCGCAGCCAATCAGGTCGCCGGTATAAATCTCATCCTCAGCAAGCGCTGCCCGCTCGGAGCGGGGAACTGCGACGATCAGCCCTTTGAGCGTCTCGGCTGCGGAAATCGAGTCCACTCCCGCAAAGTGCAGCACGATGCCGCCCTTGTGCAGCCAGTGCGCGATTAATTTCACCTCGCGCGGCACAGAAGCAGACACAGCGGCCGTCGCCGGGCGCGCAGATGCGCCAGCTCCAGCCAGCAGCCACAGCCGCTTTCTGTCTGTAAATTTTTCAGGGAAATCGGTCAGAATCTGGGCGATGACTTCGCCTTTGCGGCCCTGCGGATGGCGAATCCGCGCCAGCCAGACCCAGTTTTCAGTGTCTTCAGGCGCTGTCATCGCTGCCTCCCGGAGGGGGCCGGATGCCTCGGCAGCGGCCATCTCAGGCTTCGTCTTCTTCCAGGATGTCGAGCGTATAGCGGTGGTGCACCTTCATGCTGACGGCGCCCAGAATGGTGCGCATCGAGCGCGCGGTGCGGCCCTGTTTGCCGATGACCTTGCCCACGTCCGTCGGCGCCACGCGCAGTTTGAGAACCGTGTTTTCGTCGCGGCCCACGCTCTCCACTTCAACGGCTGACGGCTCATCCACCAGGGCCCGCGCAATCTCGCGGACCAGCTCTTCCACTTCGACCATATCGTTTTGGGTCATGATCTTGCCCCTGACCGATGAGTTCTAAGGATTGGCGAAAACAAATTGGGAGCCCCAAACCTGTGACTTGTATCGGTGCGCGCATATTAGCAGCACACACCCATCGCCGTCAGCAATTCTTGTGCGCGCCGGCTCAAAAAAGCCCGCGCGCGTCAGGATTGGAGCAAAAAATCAGGCTGCCGCTGTCTCGGTCACCGGCGCCGGGTACTTGGTCACCAGTTTCTCGACCCTGGGCGACAACTGCGCGCCCACGCCGCGCCAGTAGGCGACGCGCTCGAGCTTCAAATCGACCGTAGCCGGGTTGGTGCGGGGGTTATAGGTGCCGACGACCTCAATCGAACGGCCATTGCGGGCGCGGTCTTTTTCAATGACCACGATACGGTAGTAGGGCTGCTTGCGTGCGCCAAAACGCGCCAAACGAATCATCACCACGGCGATACGGTTCCTTTCGGCTTCCAGTGCTATGTTGCAGTTCTTGGGGGTCTTTCCGGGCCGGCACGGACGCGCCAGCCAACGAGGAGCCAGGCAAATTCACCCAGCCGCAAGACACAACACCTAAGTATCGCCGATAGTGGCCATTTGAGGCAAATTGCGCTTGCCAAAGTCACGGCGCCCCATCCTTCCGCTCACCTTGCGGAAGGGTGGGAGGCCAAGACGCCTATTTGCCGCCCTTGCCCTTTTTGCCGCCTGCCAGCTTGGCCGCCGCCTGCTGCGGCTGGTCACCGCTATGGTGCCGCTTATGGTGCGCCAGGGCTTTCGCGATTTCTTCAGCGGACAGCTTGCTCGGGCTGCCCAGATGCAGAACGTCATTTTCTATTGTGGGGTCGGTTTTGGTTGGCTCCATGGATATCTCCTTTTTCAACGGAGAGCGCTCCATCTGCAAGGCTGCCGTGCAAGGTCACAGACGAGTCCCTTCCGGCTTGGCGGAAAATCCCCAGCGGCGCAGGGAAGGCGCTCTGAGGCAAGCAGGGCAGGCCCCAAGTATCCGCCTCGGCCACCCTGGCAAGGACAGCCGCTGAACTGCTGTCCTTGCTATTCAGGATAGTCTCATTCGACATAGGCGAACAGTATGCCTTCTTTTGCTCACCCGCTACAGCGGTTCCACAATTGCTGCACCCCGAAACCACTGCTCTCAAGTGGCATTTTCCTCAAGAAAATGCCACCCTGCACGATGCCAGAAATGGCACGCTAATTGTGGAACCGCTCTACCCCTTGATCTTCTTCAGCAGCCACGCCATGTTCTGTCCCAGGGTCTTCATGGTCTGAATGGCCTCCGCGTCCTTCTCGACATCGCCCGGCTCAAGACCAATGCCTATATTCCAGTATGACGATCCGGGAACGATCATTTCGCTGATCAGGAAGAAATGATTCAGGGCGTCGAAAGCATGAATCGCTCCCGCCCGACGCACCGCTACCACGGCAGCGCCCACCTTGCGGCGGAAGATGCCGCCGTTGGCTTTGGAAACCAGACAGGCACGGTCCATCAGTGCTTTGATTTCCGGTGAGATGTCGGCCACATAGGTCGGCGAGCCGAGCAGAATGCCGTCCGCCTGCTCCATTTTTTCAATCAGCTCATTGCCCATATCGCCGGTTTGCGAACACCTACGGTTCTTGTTTGCGGAACACTTCCGGCAGGCCAGGCAGCCGTGAATTTTCGCCCCGCTCAGTTCAATGAGTTCGGTCTCGATCCCTTCGTTTTCAAGTTCCTTCAAAACGTAGCGCAGAAGAATAGCCGTATTTCCGCCTTTGCGGGCGCTACCGTTCAACGCAACAACTTTTGTATGAGTCTCGTTCATCATCAACCTTCTCCTCATCCGGCCTCCGCGCAAGCTGCCGGATGACCGCGATTCCCAACCCTCCATTTTGCGCCTTTAGCGGACGAGGCCCGCGACAGCGAAAATCTCACCGCCCTCAAGGGCAATGACATCGCCGTCGACAAGCTCAAGCAGTTGATAGCCGCGCTGAGTTTCGACTGGGATGTATCGCCGGAGAAATAACCGGTCTCAGAATTATCGAATCAAACTGGGTGGCCCAGGTCTCGCCTTTGAGACCTGGGAACCACGCTGCCTACGCCCGCCCGGTCATCGCATACAGAATCGTCCGCGCGGTTGAGTCTTCATCGGCATTCGAGCTGATCATCAGGTCGTAGAGGTGAGGATTGGTCCAGTGCTTGCCAAAGTACTGTTGCAGGTACTTGGCGCGCTCTTCATCCACGGTGCGCATGCGCTGTTCAATGTTGGCGCCCTTTTCCAGCCGGCACCGCAAACGCGCCACGCGTTCCGGGCACGATGCGTAGACAAAGGCGTGATACACGTCGTGCTTGTGTTGCAGCACGCACTGCGAGCCGCGGCCGACAATCACGCAATTGCCCTCGGTGTGCGCCTCTTCAATAATCTTCTGCGAGATCTTCACCATCTCCTGGGCGTCAAAAACGGAGTTCTCGCCGAGCTCCAGGCCGGCGGCCAAAGCGGCCGAGCGCATGGCCTGCTGATTGATGCGCCGCAGCCAGGAGTCCACATGTTCATCGTAGTGGCGCACCACGTTCGAATCCACATGGGCCGCATAGGCGATGGCGTCGATAATGTCACGGTCCAGCAACTTCCAGCCGAGCCACTCCGCGATGGTCTGCGCAATGCGCCCGCCGCCGCTGCCGAACTCCCGATTCACTGTCAATACTCGGTATTCCACTTTTCCCCCCGCAATACCGGTAACAGTCCACTTTATTCCTCCTGGCTCGTTCTTTCCAATCTGCCTGAGTCGTGCCGTTGCTCATCCTCGTCCGTGGGCACCCTCTGTTTAAGATGCCAAGTTGTTGTTTAAGAGCAACTTGACAAAGTCATTTGGGGCAACTGGATCTAAAACTCCAGTGTCGGGCCGAAACTCAGTTACTTTGTTGGAAACTTTGGTGCCATGGGAGTTACACAAAATCTCGCGTAGAGTGTGTGTAGTCCGTTTGGGCAGGGATGCCTATTATGGAAACTTCAAAATCCGCGTTACGATCCTCGCCTGCTTCTTCCCGCAAAGCAACTCAGCAGCAGGAAGTGCGCTGTGCCGTGCGTTTCCCGCTAAAGTTGCCCGTAGTGCTGTCGTTGGACAAAGAAGAGAGAGCCGCTCTCACCCGGGATGTTTCCGCCAGCGGCGTTGCCTTCGAGATGGGCGACTCGGTTAAGTCAGGACTGGATATCCATTTTTCCTTACGAATGCCAGGTGCGGTTTTGGGTACCCCGCACGATGTTCTGGTTCATTGTCGGGGACGTGTGGTACGCTGCTCAAAGAACCAAAGTAACTACTTGGCTGCCGCTACTATCGACGAGTACCAATTCGCGGAGCAGTGACAGCCGGAGCGGGTTCGGCAAAAAACCACTTTCTGGCTTGGCAAGAAACAATGATGGATCTCTTGGACGACTCTCCCGAAGGCGAAATCCACGGCGCTCCGGTTAAACCGGGCACCATCCGGGTAATTCTCGCCGATTCCCAGGCGATCTACCGCGTCGGTATTCGCAAGGTTTTCGCGCTTGAGGACGATCTTCGAGTCGTCGCCCAGGCAGATTCTTTGGAGAATCTGCGTTCAGCCATCGAGCGCTATCCCACTGATATTGTGTTGCTTGAAGGCAGTTTGCTGGCAGGTACTGCCAACGTTATCCCTGACCTGCTGCACATTGCGCCCGATGTGAAGCTGATTGTGCAGGCCGTGGCAGCCGACGAGAGCCAGACGGTCGAGCTTTACCGGCGGGGCGTTCGCGGCATCGTCAGCCGCTCCATCTCGCCCGACCTGCTGGTTCGTTGCGTGCGGCGCATTGCCGCCGGAGAAACCTGGATCGACAATCAATCGGTCAGTTGGGTCATCGAAGCTTATCGCGCCCAGGCATCCGCCTTGGTTACCCCCCGCACCCAGCCCCGGCTATCGCCCAAGGAGATGGCCATTATTACCTGCATCACCCAGGGCAAGCGCAACAAGGAGATCGCCTCCCAATTGGGCACCACCGAGCAGGTGGTCAAAAACTATCTGCGAAAAATCTACGACAAGCTGGGAGTCAGCGACCGGCTTGAACTCGCTCTCTATTGCCTGCACAACAAGATTATTCAATCCGAATCGGATGAGGAATCGATGGCGCAGAAGCTGGTGAGCCAGTAGCCGGATTTCTCGGCCAGCGCTGCGCTGTTTATTGCTCCCGGGCCTAAGCCGGTCTCAGCGGAGCCTCGTTTTGCTTGCGGGCCAGCTCCAGCAAGCGAATTAACTCCTTCAGTTCCCCCCGCTTCAAATGCCCCAGCAACTCCCCCGGAAGCGCCAGAATCGCCGGGTCCATCTCGCGCAGCAATGCGAGCCCAACCTCGGAGATCACGGTCCTGACCGCACGGCGATCCTGCGCGTCGCGCTTCTGACGGATGAGCTTGAGTGCTTTCAGCCGCTTGAGCAGGCGCGTGATGTCCGGTTCGGCGGCGATCATGCGGCTGCCGATAGCAGCGCAGGTCAGCCCGTCCGGTTGCGCCCCGCGCAGAATCCTCAGCACGTTGTACTGCGTCGAGGTCACGCCCCAGCCGCGTGTATTCACATGAAAAGCGCGGTTGAGGCAGTCAGAAGTGCGCAGCAGATTCAGCAGAGCCTCTTCCTCCAGGCTTGCAAAGGGGCGTTCCTGCATGATCTCCAGTTTCAGTCCTGCCATCGACAGCTTCCTCGTAACCGGGTTCGGAGCGGCTGATTCTCCCCCGGGAAAATTCACACAAGTATAAGTGCCCCACCCTTGCCGTGCTTTTTGCTATTGCGGCAAAGGTGGGATCTGCTTATTGCTTGATGATTTCCAGTTCGATGATCAGCTTGACATCGTCGCCCACCATCACCGCGGGGAACTTGGTTCCAATCCCGTAAGCGGTTCTGCTGAGGGTGGTGGTGGCTGTGAAACCGGAGTGCGGCTTATGGTCCATCATGCCCTCTACCGGGGTGCTGGGACCTTCCACATCGAGTACCACGGGCAAGGTGACGCCATGCAGGGTCAGGTTGCCGTTCACGGTCAGCTTGCTGCCGTTCTTCACAACGCCGGAGCTGGTGAAGGACGCGGCGGGGAACTTGGCAACGTCGAAGAATGCATCGCTCTTCAGGTGTGTGTCACGGGCCGGCTCGCCGGTATCCACGGTAGACGTGTCAATGGTGACCGTCACGGTGGACTTGGTGATATCAGCCTCGTTGAAAATCAGCGTGCCGGTTACTCCGCCAAAGCGCCCATGCACATTGGAGACGCCTCCGTGGCGGATGGTGAAATTCACTCCGCTGTGGGCCGGATCGGTGGTCCAGGCTGAGGTTTGCGCCAGGGCAAGGGGAGCCACCAGCGCCAGAATGCCAATTGCAAGTATCAAACGCTTCATCGTTTCATCCTTTCGTTGCCGGCCGCGGGGCCGCTTTTTTGGGTTGCCGGCAGAGTCGATAAGGCGTCCGCCGGGGGAGCGGGATCAGGGAAGCAACCGTCAGAACCTGTCCAAAAACTATGTCTTGAAGGGTACGGGCTTCAGCCCGTACGTTGAGAGCCCATTCTTGATTTCCGGCTTTAGCCGCTGAGGGAATGCAAACTGTTGCAAAAGCATACCTCAGGGGCTAAAGCCCTTACCCTTCACCCAAAACCGAGTTATTGGACAGCTTCTAAGATCCCGCGAGAACTCTGTTGTGCATGTTGGATGCGGGAGAGTAAATGTTCGTTACAACAAATATTTTTCCTTTTCCCGCCGATCTTGAACTGCGCCGATGTGGGCAATTTGGCACAAATTCCCTCGTCTCCGGAATTTGTTTCCTGGTTTCTCTTCCCGGTCTCCTGCTATCCTCCCGTTAATGTCCGTTCTCGGTGACTTCCGCCGCCTCACCCGCACCCAGCGCCACACTTTCCTCGCCGGCTTCCTAGGCTGGACGATGGATTCGCTCGATTACTTCATCCTCATCCTCTGCGCTCCGGCCATTGCCGCCGAATTCCACACGCGCCCCTCGGCTGTGATGGGCGCCGTCTTTTTGACGCTGGCCTTTCGTCCGGTGGGCGCGGTGCTCTTTGGCGTCCTGGCCGATCGCTATGGCCGCCGCCCGGTGCTGATGGTGAACATCCTCAGCTTTTCCGTAATAGAGCTGGCCTGCGGCTTTGCGCCCTCGCTTGGCGCGCTGCTGGTCTTGCGTGCGGTTTTTGGCCTGGCCATGGGCGGCGAGTGGGGCGTGGGCGCGGCGCTGGTCTTCGAGACGCTGCCCTCCGAGGGCCGCGGTGGATTCAGCGGCATTTTGCAGGAGGGCTACGCGCTGGGCTCCATCCTGGCCGCGGCCATTTACGCTCTCTTCTTCCATGCGATTGGCTGGCGCGGGCTCTTTATCCTTGGAGCAACTCCCGCTCTGCTGGTTTTCTATGTGCAGGCTCGCGTGGCGGAGTCGCCGGTCTGGCTGGAAGGGAAGCGGAAGCGCCTCGCCCTGGCCGTTGGAGGCGTCCGGCCATCCAGGCTGTCAACCGATTGGGCCAGCCTGCGAGCCTTCCTGCCCACCTTCCTTTTTCTTGTGTTGCTGATGACCGCCTTCATGAGCTTTTCGCACGGCACTCAGGACGTCTATCCCACCTTTCTTGCCACTCAGGCCAGGCTCACGCCTCAGATTGTCGGCCTCATCGGTGTGCTCTACGGCTTCGGTTCCATCGCCGGCGGAATCGTTTTTGGCGCACTCTCTGAGAAGTGGGGACGCAAGCGAGCCATCGTCACCGCCGCGCTGCTCGCCATTCCTGTAATCCCTCTCTACGCCTATGGCCACTCAGCGCTCACGCTGGGCATCGGCGCGGTGCTGATGCAGTTCATGGTGCAGGGAGCGTGGGGCGTGGTGCCGGCCTATCTCACCGAGCTATCGCCGGCTCCTGTGCGGGCCACGGCGCCGGGCCTGGCTTATCAGTTGGGCGGCCTCATCACTTCATGGAACGGAAAGGCGCAGGCGTTAGCAGCCGAGCACACAGGCAACTATCCCGCCGTGCTGGCAATTACGGTAATTGTCGTAGCACTGACGCTTGCCGGCCTCGCGCTCATGGGCCACGAAGCCAAGGGTCGGCGGATGACCGCAGCGTGACGCGATAGTTCGCGGCTTACCGCTGATACAGCCCAATCAGCTTCCCGCGTGCCAGGATGTGTCCCTGCATCGCAGCTTCGACCTGCGCACGTGCCGCGCCTGTGGGTAAGTTCAACTTCGCATCCAGCGCATACAGCGCGAAGTGGTAGTGATGAGCTGAATTCCCTGGAGGGCAGGGCCCGCCATAGCCGATCTCGCCGAAATCGTTATGCCCCTGCCGCGAGCCGTTCGTTAGCTGGCCCAAGCCTGGCATCCCCTCCAGAAGTTCCCGCGTCTCGGCGGGCAGGTCGTAAATCACCCAATGCACAAAGGTCCGGCCCGGCGCGTCCGGGTCGGTGACGATCAGCGTAAAACTCGCAGTCCCGGCAGGAGGCTCGCTCCAGCTCAGTTGCGGAGAAATTCCCGCTCCGTTGCAGGTGAACTTGGCCGGAATCTGGTTTCCTTGGAAACTGGTGCTGGTCAGATTCATCGTGCCTCCCTTCACATTGGAAGCGCGGCAGCCCGGCAGCGCCACAACCACCAGAATCCCTGCCGCAACCCTCCAAAACACCTGCCGGAACCATTCGCCGGCACTTTCCCAGCCATCATTTCCCTGAACGTGCATCACTATCCTTTTCTTGCGACCTCGCCGACTCCATGTCAAGAACAGCGCCGGCTCATTCCCTGATCCCTATTCCCTATCTTTGTCACTTTGGCCGGATCAACTCAATGCGGTCGTGCGTCCGCACCCATGTGTTGCCGGCCATGCGGCCCACGGCATCCAGCCCAGCGGGATCGACGCGAAAATCCTCCACCAGATCCTCGTGCACATGAAACCGCACCACCTCGCCCAGCACGATAACCCCGCTCCCCGGCGCGTGCCCGGTGTAGATGACCTGAAGCAGTTTGCACTCCATCTGCGCGGGCGATTCGGCCACGCGCGGCGGGCGGACGGCTTCGCTCGGAACTGGCGTCAAACCGGAGAGGGTAAACTCGCTCACCTCCGGCGGAACCTCGGCTGATGTGACGTTGGCGGCCTCGGCGATAGCCTCGCTGACCACGTTGATTACGAACTCACGGGTCTCCTCCACGTTGCGCAGAGTGTCTTTACGCGTACCGGGCCAATGGCCAGCCTCAGCAGGACCGGCGGGGCGCAGCGAGGGGCAAAACAGCACCGTAGGCGGCACGGAGCCTACGCCGCAGAAGAAGCTGAAAGGAGCCAGGTTAGCTGCGCCCTCTTGGCTTATCGTCGAGACCAGGGCTATCGGCCGCGGCACAATGATGCCCGTCATCAGCTTGTAAACCTGTCGTTGCTGGCACTCGGCCGGGTTGAAGCTGAGCATCCCGGCTCCGGAAGAGCGAATATCGTCCATGCTGATAGCCTAAAACATCTCTCAACCCAGCGGAGCGTTATGTTTCTGGTGCATATCAGGAAATTCGTCTGCTGGTAACATTGCATGGTGCACAATCAATAGCAGGAGAACTGTCTTGCCGCGCATTCACTTTCACCAGCAACTCGCCGAACTCAAGGACAAGCTCCTGGCCATGGCTGCCCTCTCGCAGCAAGCGGTCGAGTCTGCGGTAGACGCTTACCTGCAACGCGACAAGGGCCTGTGCAAGTACGTCAAGCAGAATGAGAGAGCCATTGACACCGCGCAGCGCGATCTGGACGAGATGGCCTATGAACTGCTGGCCAAGGAGCAGCCCATGGCCATCGATCTGCGTTTTATCCTCGCGGTCATCAAGATCAACGGCGACCTGGAGCGGATCGGCGATCAGTCCATGGGCATTGCGCGCCGCACCAAGGAGATGCTCAAACACGAAGAGATCGAGATGCCCGTGGATTTTGCGGCCATGGGTGAGTTTACCGCCCGCATGATTCGCTCGGCGCTGCAATCGCTGATGGAGGGCGATGTGCGGCTGGCCGAGGAGGTGCGCGAAATGGACGACGAGATCGACCGCATGAACCGTCGCGCCAACGCCGACCTGCTCCAGCTCATCCAGCAGAAACCGGACTTCACGCAGCAGGCGATGAATGCCATCCTCGTCGCAAAGCACCTGGAACGCATCGCCGACCACGCCAGGAACATTGCCACCGACATCATCTTCTGGGTTCGCGGCGCAGACCTGCGCCACCAATTGAGTCTCTTGGCGGATTGAGCCAGAGCAGGGAACACCCGTTCCCCGCGCATCTTCTATTTGTCGGTAAGACTAGGTGTCCCAGGCAAAACAACTTAGGATGGATGCCCCGGTGCCTCGCATTTGGGCACCTGGGATGGCGAGCACAACAACTAACGCTGGGTGCCCCATCCTTGCGACTTTTTTCTGTCGCAAGGGTGGGAGAGCACGAACCCCTATTTGTCTGCAAGATCAGGCAGACCTGCATCGGCAGCCGCGGGCAGCTTGTGCGTGTTCCACCACTGCTCCTGCAAAAGACTCCATCGGTCGCTGCGGCCAACCCATAGTTGCGTTGCGCGATCGTAGCGAGCCTGGTTGATCTCCAGCCAATAAGGCCGGTTATCGCGCAGCCAGGCCTGCCGGAAGAGTCCGCCCAGCAGCGCGTAGCCGTCGCGAATGTCCTCCAGGAGCCCGTTGTTCGCGCCGATGGTCTCCAGCTTCGCCTCGATCTCATCTTCGTGGCTCTTGTTGACGGGCAGCGACTGTGCCTCGCCGTAGAGCGTGGCGGCCTGGTCTACTGCCTGGAATTTGAGGCCCACAAAGTCGATGCGGCGCGCGCCCAATTCCATTGCATCCAGCGCCTCCGTGTTTTCCAGAGCGCGATTCTCGGCGTTTGCCTCGGCCCTCGCCTCGGCCACCAGCGTAATGGCGCGTTCGGCGTGCAGGCGCAATTGGCTCTCGACCGGCCGCAGCTTGGCTCCGATGCGCCGTCCCTCGGGCGAGAGCGGATCGATCCAGAAATAGAGGTCTTGAGCGTCGTGCAGGCCTGCCTCTTTGAAAGCGGCATGGGCAATCATCAACTCGCGCTGCGCCTGGCTGATCTTGCCCGTCAGATCGTGATGAAACGCCAGCCCATACGAATCGGTGAACGCCTCCTCTGAGCTTTCTCCCGCCTGCCAGCCTGCCGCCGCGCCAAACAGCACGCCAAACCAGTTCTCGTCGAAGATGCCTTCGCCGTCATCGTTCCAGACAGTGTTGATTACGCCTGTGCAGCCCAGAGCCTGGCCGTCGCGCACAAAGGCGCGAATGTTGGCCAGCGCCTGGTTGTTGTTGGGGTAAAGGGCATTCCAGTTGGCCACGCCTGGCGCCACCCAGGTCTCCAGGCCCGCCTTCGTAAATGGCTCGATGATCGGCTTGTAGCTTGGCCGGGGCTCGTATTCCCACGGCGCGGCGATCATGTCCTTGGGCAGCGTGCTCACCAGCTCTGGCGATTTGACCGCGATATCGCCCCAGAAGATCAGCCGCTTATGGTTGGGCTCCAGAGTCGTGTGAATCTGCTTGAGAAAGTCGATGTAGACCGCGCCCAGCCCTTGCTGCTCCACCCGCCCGCGCGTCTTGCCGAGTCCCAGCTCGAAGGTTTCGTCGGCGCCGACGTGCGCGTAAGGGCCGGGAAACACCGCGGCCAGCTCGCTGAACCAGCCTGCGATCAGCGGCAGCGTGGCGGGGTCCCCAGGCGCCAGCACTGAGCCGTGCGCCGTCTCGCCCAGTCCTGAGAACTGCTCGAACTTCAGCACATGGTGCAGGTGGCCAAAGGACTCCTGCTCGGGGATTACGGTGATGTGGTACTGCGTCGCATAGGCTGCCAGTTCGCGCGCCTCATCGGGCGTCATTGCGCCGCCGGGAAAGGCCGCCACCGGCGACGAGGCGTAGGCGAAGGTGTGCTCAAAGTAGGGCGAAAAAATGTTCACCTTGTAAGCCGCCAGCGTGCGAATCTCGCGCTTCAAAAACTCCATCGACGGCGTCGGGCCTCTCGACCAGTCGTCACTCAGCCCGCGATGCGCCATCGCCGGCCAGTCGCGCAGCGTAGCCGCCAGCAGCACCGAGTCCTGCCCGCTGCCGCGAATCAACTGCTTCACCGTCTGCGCGCCATAGAAGATGCCCGCCGAGGTCTCGGCGATCACGGCCAAGCCGCCCTGTCCATCCGGCACAATGATGTAACCCTCGTCGTGCATGGCTGAGTCGAATGTCAGATGGTACTGCGCCAGCAGCGCCTGCGCCGGCGCGCTCTCCGCCCGCTCCAGCCGGATAAACGGAGCATCCTCCCGCACCGTCCGCTTGCCAAGGCTGGTCTCTATCAGGTCCTCAACGGCAAACTGATCCTCCGAATTTTTCTCCGACGTGACGAAAAATCCGATTCCCCCAATAGGAATCGCCTGAACAGCCGTACACTCTCGTGGCGCTGGCACAAGGTGCAGATCCGCGCAAGTGGGCGCGGCCGCAGCAGCAGTTTGGGCAGACGCGTCGGCTCCGGCGCACAAAATTATCAGGAAAACCACCACAAAACAACGGCGCATCAGTCCGACCTCGATAATCTTTAATTGCTTCAAGGCTAACATTCCCGCTTCCGCTGTTGAATGGACCCAGAACCGGCTCAAGTCCGTGCGGAATTCACTTTGAACAACATTAGACCCCCATAAAAATGCTCCAGTCTGGCGAATCAAGCTCCATGCAATGTCACTATGCAGTACGGAGGGCCAGAGTGTGACCCATGACACTGGCGCAAACGCACAATGGGTTGACAATAAAACTGTAGTGCTTGCCAGCCTCCGCTGCGCGGGCCAGGAGAGAATACCCATGAGTGATCTTGCGCAACTGGCTGAATCCGTTACTGTTGACCCTCTGGTTGGCCACCCCGCCGACTACCACGTCTTCCACAAGTTCTTGCAGCGTTGCAAGCAGTTGCCGGCCATCACCACAGCCGTGGTTTGGCCGCTCTCTGATGTGGCGCTGAGTGGCGCCGTCGAAGCCGCGGTCGAGGGCCTCATCAAGCCCACGCTTATCGGCGACGAAGCAGCGTTGAAGGCGCTGGCCGCCAAGATCGGCGTCGATATCAGCCCCTATCCGATCGTAGCCGCCGAAACCGAGCGCAAAGCCGCCGAACTGGGCGTGGCCATGTGCCGCAGCGGCAATGCCCTGGCCATGATGAAGGGCAGCCTGCACACTGACGAACTGATGAAGGTGGCCATGAAGGCTGATACCGGCCTGCGCACCAGCCGCCGCATCAGCCACGTTTTTGTTATGGACACGCCGGCCTACGCGCGCACCCTGCTCATTACCGATGCGGCCATCAACATCGAGCCTGAGCTTGAAGACAAGATTCACATCGTGCAGAACGCCATCGACCTGGCCCATGCGCTGGGCATCCCCGAGCCCAAAGTAGCGCTGCTCTCGGCCGTCGAGACGGTGAACCCCAAGATCAAATCTACGCTGGACGCGGCTGCCCTCTGCAAGATGGCTGATCGTGGCCAGATCACCGGCGGCATCCTCGATGGCCCGCTGGCCTTCGACACGGCGGTAAGCGTCAAGGCCGCCAAGATCAAGGGTCTGGTTTCGCCGGTCACCGGGCAGGCCGACATCCTGGTCGTCCCCGATCTCGAAAGTGGCAATATGCTCGCCAAGCAGTTGGAATACCTCGGCGGAGCGCAATTGGCCGGCATCGTGCTCGGTGCGCGCGTCCCCACCATCCTCACCAGCCGTGCCGATTCGGCGGAAACCCGGCTCACCAGTTGCGCCGTGGCCGTGCTGCTGCACTACGCCGAACATCCGTTAGAAAAGGTCTAACCCTCCACCGAATTCGCAGGCTTGAACGGGCGTCATCTCCTCTTGGAGTGACGCCCGCTCTTGTCTCACCCGGTCATAAACTCCCCGCATGCGCTGCTGGCCCAAACCGAACCCCCCCCCATCCGTCTTCGCAGCGAGGACCCCAAGGCATCATCAGGACGTCAAGGAGCGAGCGCATCGATACCGCACTCTTTTCAAAAAAAGGGTATACCAGTTGTATGAGGGAAGCGCACGTGGTGCTGTTCCGGGCGAGCAGCATCGATTGGCTTCGCTCGACAGTCGCTCCCCTAAGAAACCACTTTTTCAATGAGTGAGCCGAGGTTCTGTGTCGGCAGAAAAGGTAAAGATGCCCCATCAAGCGGAAGCCAATCTTTCGGCCTTGATCGAGAGCACGCATGACCTTATCTGGTCGGTCGACCTCGAATATCGTCTGATTACGTTTAATAGGGCATTGCAGAACGACATCCAGAAGACATTCGGCGTCCGGGTTGCGGTCGGAATGCGCTTCCATGAGGCGCTTTCACCGGATAGGGCTGTGCTTTGGCCCCCGTTCTATGAACGCGCTCTCTCCGAGGGTCCGTTTCGGGCGGAATCCATGCTCACGAGCGGTAGCACCATCGAGTTTTCCTTCAATCCCATCATTGTCAATGGAAAGGCGACGGGCATCTCCGTCTTCGGCAAGGACATCACCGAGTGGAAAGCGGCGGAGGAGTCACGCCGTTTTCTTGCCGAAGTGGTGGAGAGCTGCGAGGAAGCCATTATCACTAGTGCGCCGTCTGGCGAGATTCTCACCTGGAACCACGGCGCGGAAGCCATCTACGGTTACTCCGCCGCTGAGGCAATCGGAAAACCCCTCTCCATGGTCATGGTGCCGGAAATAAGGGAGCTTGCGGCTAGACAGGCCAGGGAGCTCCTCGGCGGCGCGCCCCAGTTCGAAACTCAGGGAGTGGCATTGCGCAAGGATGGGAGCAGAACTCACGTTTCCGTGACCACCTGGTCCATTCGGAATTCAGCCGGCGAAGTGACGGCAATCTGCACCATCGTTTGCGATGTTTCCGTTCGTCATGAGGTGGAAAAGACACGGGCTTTGCTGGCCTCGATTGTGAGTTCCTCCAGGGACGCGGTTCATGCCGTCAGTCTGGATGGGACCGTCGTCAGTTGGAACCACGGCGCCGAGGACCTGTTCGGGTACACAAGCGAGGAAATCGTCGGCAAGAGCATCGCCATGCTCGCGCCGCCCGGCCGCGGCCAGGAGGTGGCTCGCTTCATGGGGATCGTCGCGACGGGAAGCATCGTCGCCCCTTTCGACACATTTCTTCGCAGCAAGGACGGAGTCGATATTGAGGTCTCGCTTTCTATATCTCCGATGCGGAATTCCGACGGCGACGTGGTGGGCGCGGGCGCTATCGCTCGGGACATCCGCCAGCGCAGACTGGTCGAGCGCGCGTTGCGCGAAAGCCTGGAATCCCTTGAAGAAGCGCAGATCATTGGGAGCATTGGCAGCTATATCCTGGACTTTTCCACCGGGATATGGACAAGCTCCGATGTCCTGAACAAACTGTTCGGGATCGACCGGGATTATAGCCATACCCTGCCTGGATGGGAGGCCCTGGTTCATCCCGATGATCGCGGCACGATGGCTGCCTATCTCGCGGAAGAAGTCGCAGGCAAAGGCCAGAATTTTAGCAAGGAATATCGCATCATTCGGCAGAATGACCATGCGGAGCGCTGGGTCTACGGAATGGGCAGACTGGAGTTCGATGCCCAGGGGAAGCCCCTTAAGATGCGCGGCGTCATCAGAGACATTACCGAAAGCAAACTGTCGGAAATGCAACTGCGCGATAGTGAGGAGCGCAACCGTGCCACCTTCGAGCAGGCCGCTGTTGGAATCGTTCACATATCCTTTGAAGGCCGCTACATGAGGTGCAACAATCGCTTCGCTGAAATCATCGGCTACCCTATCGAAGAAATCCCCGGCCTGAAGTTCGAGCAGGTCACCATGCCAGAGGATATCGCCGAGACTAGTGAAGCGCATCAGCGAATGCTGGAAGGCAAAGTCGATTCCATCAGCTTTGAAAAGCGTTACCTTCGCAAGGACGGTAGCTGGACCTGGGCAAGGCTGACCATCGCGCCCCAACGCGACAGCGAAGGACGTTTGCTGCATCTGCTTGCCTTTGTCGAAGACATCAGTGACCGCAAAGTGGCCGAGGAGCATCTGGCTGCGGCTATGAAGGCGTTGCGCCTGAGCGAGGAGCGCTATCGCCTGGCCTTTCAGTTGAATTTCGATTCAATCGATATTTGCAGTTTGGAAGATGGAAGATTCATCGATGTGAACGAAGCTTTCCTGAGAGTCCTGGGATTCAAGCGTCAGGAAGTCATCGGGCGCACCTCAATGGAACTCGGCCTCTGGGATAACCCCGCCGACCGGCAGAAACTAGTTGAAGAGATAGGCAAGAATTCGGTCTGCCGGAACCTGGAGGTTCAGTATCGGACCAGGGGCGGATCGTTGCGCTGGGGTTTGCTGTCGGTGTCCGCCTTCGAGATGCACGGCGTTCCCTGCATCCTGTCCGCCACGCGGGACATCACGGATGCCAAGTTAGCCGAAGAGCGCCTGGCTGCGGCCGCCGAGGCTTTGCAGGTGAGCGAGAAACGATACCGTACCGTCTTTCAGACCAGTCTCGACGCCATCAGCCTTGCCCGCGTCAGCGATATGAAGTTCATCGACGTCAATCAGGCCCTCCTCGACACCTTGGGATACGAACGCGAAGAAGTCATTGGGAAAACCTCCATAGAGTTGGGGTTCTTCGCCGATGACAGTGCCCGCGAGGCCATGATGGAAAGCCTGCGCCAGAACTCCGGCTGCCGCGCTTTGGAGGCGCGGTTCAGAAAAAAGAGCCAGGAGATTGGATGGGGAGAGCTTTCCTCCTCCATCATCGAGATTGAAGGTGTTCCCTGCATCCTTTCCATAACGAGGGATATAACCGCGGCCAAAGCAGCGGAGAAGACCATCCGGAGTCTCGCTTTTTACGACCCGCTGACAGGGCTGCCTAACCGCCGCCATTTGCTGGAGAAGTTGCGTCAGCCTCCGGCAGCCTTTGGCCCAAATGGCCGTTCGATGGCGCTATTATTGGTCGATCTCGATCATTTCAAAATCTTCAACGACACCCTCGGCCATGAATCAGGCGACCTCCTGCTCAAGGAGGTCGCCCGTCGCGTCGCCGCCTCCGTTCACGAAGATGGCACAGCATGCCGCATGGGCGGAGACGAGTTTGTGGTCATGCTTGAAAACCTCAGCGAAGTTGCCGAGGAAGCCGCGGCACAGGCCAAGGCCGTGGGCGAGCATATTCTGGCTGCGATTGACCAGCCTTACCTGATCGAGAATCGCGAATATCTGTTGACCGCCAGCATCGGAATCACCATCTTCGGGGGCCCGCAGGAAAACACCAACGACGTCTTGCAGCAGGCCGATATTGCTATAGATCAAGCCAAGGCGGCGGGCCGCAACACCATGCGCTTTTTCTCCCCCGCCTTGCAGGCTGCCGTCAACGCCCGTGCCGCCATGGAGGTGGATCTGCGCCAGGCCATCAAGACAAATCAGTTCCTCCTCTACTATCAGCCCCAGGTGGAGCGCGGACGCGTCACGGGCGTCGAAGCCCTCATCCGCTGGAACCACCCCACGCGAGGCCTCGTGATGCCGGATGCCTTCATTTCCCTCGCCGAGGAATCCAGGCTGATTCTGCCCATGGGAAATTGGGTTTTGGAAGCCGCTTGTACGCAAATTGCCGTATGGGCCCGCCAGAGGCAAACTGCTCGCCTCATCGTTTCGGTTAATATCAGTGCTCTGCAATTCCGCCAGCCGGAGTTCGTCGAACAAGTCCTCTCGGCCCTCGCTCGCACCGGAGCCAACCCGAAGAACCTCAGGCTCGAGCTCACAGAGAGCATATTGGTGGAGAATATCGAGGAGGTCATCGCCAAAATGACCCAGCTCAGACTGCATGGCTTGCGATTCTCTCTGGACGACTTTGGCACCGGCTATTCGTCGCTCGCGTACCTGAAGCGCTTGCCGCTCGACTGCTTGAAGATCGACCGTTCCTTCGTCCGCGATATCCTTGTCGATTCCACCAGCGGCGCCATTGCGCAAACTGTCATTTCGCTGGGCCGGGCCATGGCTATGTCGGTGATCGCCGAAGGCGTGGAAACCGAAGAACAGCGGAGCTTCCTCGCCGCTCTCGGCTGCCATGCCTTCCAGGGATACCTGTTCAGCCGCCCGGTTTCGTTGGAGCAGCTTGAGCCCTTGCTGCATCTCTCCGTTAAGGCCCGCAAACCGCATTGAGCCTCTTGCGCTTGCCTGTCGAGCAGTAACAAAATACTCCGACAAATTCCGAGTCCCCAGCAGACTCGCTAGTCCAATTAGGTGTGATAAGGGTCACAGGGCGGGGTGAATGGGGTCACTGCCTTGGCCTCCCGCGGGAGCGCACACTCGATAACTAATAGGCTGTAGGCTAGGTAGCTGCCGATCTTTGCCGGGAGGGATCCATGAGCTTTTCAAGCGGTTTGAAAACCATCGTCGTGGCCACAGACCTGAGCGGCCGGTCAGAAGCGGCTCTGGAGTATGCCCGCAAGCTGGCGGCCGCTTATGGCGCCCGGATTGTGCTGGCCCACGGCATCGATCCAATGGAATATGCCCAGGTGGGTACGGTTCCTGGCGGGGTTCTGGGAGGGTTGACCGGGCAGGCGCGCGCCGTGCTCGACAAGCTGTCCGCTGACCTGCTGCAAGATGGAATCCATAGCCATTCGGAGATTCGCCAGGGCGCGGTCGCGCAGATGCTTCTGGATGTCGTCCGGCAATACGAGGCAGGTCTGATCGTGATCGGCACCAAGGGCATGGAGGGTGCTGGGCCGGTCCTTGTCGGCGCCATCGCCGAGGAGTTGGTCCGGCTGTCGCCGTGTCCAGTGCTGGCGGTGGCGGCGGATTGGAATGCCGGCGCGTATCGCCCCACTCCGGGTGGCCCGGTGTTGCTGGCCGTGGAGCGCAACGAGGCGTCGTCGTCGGCCGTGGCCACAGCCTGTTCGCTGGCGAAAACCTTCGAGCGCACATTGCTGCTCCTTCATGCGCGCACGTCGGCCGAAGTCGCGGCTTTTCTGAACCCCTGCGGAATTACCCTCGAGGAGTTTGGCGTCGAGTCCAAAGGGCAATTCCCGGTGCATTCCCTGGTAAAGGACGGTAATCCGGTGGACGCAATTGTAGAGGCCATTGCGCAAAATCATCCTTGCATCCTGGTGGCCGGCGTCAAACGCGCCAGCGGCACACCGGGACCGCATGGCACGGCTTTCGCCTTGCTCGCTCGCTCTCGTGTGCCCGTCTTGTGTGTGCCGCCTGAATCAGCTCCTGCGGCGCGCCCGGCGCATGAGGCAGACGCTCGCGCATACGCTGAGGCCCGGTAACAGGGGCTGTCGCAAGAGGCGCAGCTTGATCTTTCACGCGAAATAGGTTCGGCGGCGAGAAGAGTCCAACCGCCCGGCCTCAATCTTCAGATTGAACGGACTTGTTGCATTTGGAGCGATTTGCCTTTTATGGAATCAGGCTCGCCGCAAACCCGCATCACCAAACGCGTTCGCCCGCAAGCGGCCGGCGGACAGGTTCCAGCTTCAGTCCCCCGCAAGACCGTGGTCCGGGTGGAGATAGAGGGAGATGAAACTATGCAACGTGAGGCAAGATCCAGGCGATTCGAAGCGGTTCGAGCGCATCCCGTGGCGGAACTGCTGGAGTGCCCTCCGGCTGTCGGGCTTCTGCTCAACCAGGCGGCCCAGTGCCTCAGCTTGGATGCCGGCCAGATCGTCTTTCGCCAGGCCGGGATATGCCGCGGGCTCTACCTCGTAATCTCCGGGCAGTTCCTGCGCCGGGCCGAGCGCATGCAGACGCCGCTGATGCTTGGTCCCGCACGCGCTGGAGAGCTGGTCGAGTTGGCTGCCGCCCTGGGCGACGGACACCACACCTACACCCTCGTTGCCCAAACTCCCGGCTCCGTCCTCATGCTCCCTATCGAAGCGCTCGATCAGGCGTTTCAGAGCTATCCGCCCCTGCGCATGAAGCTCCTGGAGGAGTTGGCCCGCGAGGTTTCCCGCGCCTATAACACCTGCTGCTTCAGCCGCGCGGTGAGGCAGCCGCGCGTAAGCCCCGCTGCCTAGAGGCGGCGATTCTTGTTGTTTTGACCGGTCCTCGCCGAAGGGAGTTTTCCCGGACGTAACGAGGCTGAAGGAAAATCCCGCCTTGCACTCCGCTCAAGTGCGCTATACTTCAAATTGCACAGCAGCGGACCCATGGCCACTTTTCATCCCCATCACCCCCCGGAAGATTGCCTTAACTGTGAGCATCGCCATTTGCGCATGTTCTGCAATCTCACCCCCGAAGCACTCGCGGATTATGACGGGATAGGAATCATGATGAGCCACGCCCGCGGCGCCAAGCTGTTTTCCGAGGGCGACCCGGCTCGCAACGTCTTTGTTATCTGTTACGGACAGGTAAAAATCTCCTCCACATCCCGCGACGGCAAGACCATGATTCTCAAGATTGCCGGCCCCGGTGACGTTATGGGCCTGAGCGCGGTCCTAGCCAACGTGCCCCACGAAGTGACCGCCGAGGCTATCGAGCCCTGCCAGGTCAAAACCGTGCGTAAACAAGAGTTTGTGGACTTCCTCGGTCGCCACGGCATCGCCAGCATGCACGCCGCTCAGTCGCTCTCCGGCGAATACCTAACGGTCTTCCACGATGCCAAGCGGCTGGCTCTTTCCGGCTCTGCCGCGGGACGCCTAGCCCGCCTCTTGCTCGATTGGGGCCGCGCATCTGGCAACGGCAAGCATGAGATCCGCTTCACCATGGCCCTCACTCACGAAGAGATAGCCAACATGGCCGGCACCTCGCGAGAAACTGTCACGCGTCTGCTCAACCAGTTCCGCCGCGACCAGTGGATCACCATCAAGGGTTCCAGCCTGACCATCACCCAGCCCGACGAGCTCGAACGGCTTACCGCCTAAACCCCCTCCTCAAGAGTTTCCGTGAGATCCTGGCTGCCCGGGCTCGCTGCCATGGCCGTCTCCGAGTCTTCGCCGTCGAATTCGAGCGGTTCTGCGGCGCGCCGCAAACCGAAAACTCGCTGGTGGCAGCCCATATGCGAGTGCCCGCATGGAAGCCTCCGAGGCGAGTTTGTTGCCCAAAAAGAAGTTTTATCAGATTCTTCATGGATTCTTTATCAGTTTTGCTTTCATGTTAAGCAATGGAAGTTCGTATCCAAGCGGTCCATTCCTGTAAAAATCCCAAGAAAAAATGAGTGGTGTTGTGCGCTTGAGCGTTGGCTCATGCGTGAGCTTTTCTTGATTCGCGGGCTGAGGAAAACACGACCTTGCAAGCACTTTCTGGAGGATAGGCACAATGAAGCATCGAACGACTCGCGGTAAATTCACGGCTTTTCTGTTGGGGATGGTGGTGCTGTTCGCGGTGCCGTCGGCAAGCTTTAGCCAGGGTTTTCGCGGCGGCATCAGCGGCACGGTGACCGATCAGGCGGGTGCTGTGGTGGCAGGTGCGCAGGTGACGGCGGTGGAAACCGCGACCAACATCTTGCTGAAGACGGTCACATCCAGCGCGGGTGAATTCGCTTTCTCGAATCTACCGTTGGGAGATTACTCGGTGACTGTTTCGGCAACCGGCTTTTCCACAGTCAAGGTCAGCAAGGTGACCGTCTCGGCCGGTGTCAGCTATACATTGCCCGTTAAGCTCAGCGTGGCCAGCTCCGCCCAGACCATTCAGGTTACGGCGGACGCGTTGGCCCTGGACACCGTGACCGACGTACAGGCCATGGACATTCCTGAACTTATCGTTCAGAACCTGCCCAACAGCGGCCGCGACTTTACCCAGATGCTGGCGCAGAATGCCGGTTTTGCCGGCTACTCCACCGGTGGCGGCGCCTTGTCATCCAGCGTCAACGGCACCCGCACCAACTCCGTGAACTGGCAGATCGAGGGCACCGACAATAACGATCTGTGGTGGAACATTCCCGCCGTCAACCAGAGCGGCGTCAATGGGATTGCCGCTGTCCTTATGCCCATGGACGCCATCGAGAGCTTCTCTTTTGTGACCTCGGGTACCACAGAGATTGGGCGCGACTCCGGGGGCACGGCCAACGTCATCATCAAGTCGGGCAGCAACTCGCTGCACGGCTCGGCCTACTACTTCAATCACAATGAGGCGTTCCAGGCCAACAATCCCTTTGAAGCCAGCAAGCAGGAAACCCGCAATCAGCATTATGGATTCTCGGTAGGCGGCCCGATCCGGAAGGATAAGACCTTCTTCTTCGTCTCCGGCGAACATCAATGGTTTGATATCGGCGCCGGAACCCATGGCACCGAACCGACGACCGACTACCAGAACGAGGCGCTGGCCTTCCTATCTGCCTGGGGCATCACTCCCAATACGGTTGCCCATAACCTGCTCTATGGCAGCGGCAAGTATTCCGGTCTGTGGCCGGCCTCGTCGCTGGTCTCGACGGCCACCGCGGGCCTGGCGCAACCTAACAACTACGCCGCTACCGGCATTACCCACGGATACAGCTACAACGGCGTCGGCAAAATCGACGAGAAACTCACCGACAAGGACCACATCGCCTTTACCTACTTCATCGGCCAGGGCATACAGACTGCCCCCAGTTCCTCTGAGTTGGCGCCCTACTTCCAGGATGCCCAGACGCACATTCAGAACTACTCGCTGGTCTATAACCGGGTCTTCTCGCCCTCCATGACCAACCAGCTCGGCGCCGGCGTGAGTTATTTCCAACAGGTTTTCACCGACGCCCAAACCGGCTTCGATCCCGGTGGGTTGGGGCTCGATACCGGCTCCACCATTTCGGGCGCGCCCCACCTGGTCATCGGACCCTCTGCCAACAGCGGCGCGCTTACGTCCAGCGGTACAGGATTCGATCCACTCGGAGTGACCACGCCCGAGGGCCGCACCGATATTACCGGTCATCTGAATGAAGATCTCACCTGGACCAAGGGCGCCAATCAGTTCCACTTCGGAGGCGAATTCCGCAAGGCGCAGGTGCATGAGTTCTATCTGACAAACGCGCGCGGAAACATTTACTTCGATAGCACGCAAGGCCCATGGACTGCATTGATTGGCGGGACACCGTCTGCCGCATGCGCGGCCTTGGCAACCAAAACGCCTAACTCTACAACCATTAATGCGCTATCGTCGGACATCAACGCCTACTATCTGGCGGACTTCCTGGCCGGTTGCTACGACCCCACGAATACCCAGATTACGGAGGGCGATCCCACGCGCTTGGTCTATGTGAACACCTTCTCCCTCTACGCCCAGGATGCGTGGAAGGCCACCAAGAAACTCAGCCTGAACTACGGCCTGCGCTATGACTATGAAGGCCTGGTTCACACCGGCGAACCCAACCTTTCCATCTTCGATCCCTCGTTGCCCACCGGCTTGGCCGTGGTCGGCCAGGATGTGTCCGGCCTCTATTCCAAATTTCTGGGTGGATACAGTCCGCGTGTAGGCTTCTCTTACCAGCTTGGGAACTCCAGCCGGCGCGTGCTGCGCGGCGGCTACGGCCTCTATAACGACTCCCTCTACATGAAGTCGATACTGGAAGACTCTCAGCTCCAGACTGGTACGACCTTTGGTCCCCAACTGAACCCGGCCGGCTCCCAGGAGGTGGCGACGGCCTCCGCATACAACATAGTGATCAGCAACGGCACGCCTTTGTTCCCCAACCTAAGTCAGGCGCTGGCTGGAGCGGGGATCACCAGCATCTCAACCTTCGATCAGCACTTCCGTCCCGCTTACATGCAAACATACGACTTGAATATCGAGCAGCAGCTTACCTCGGCTGTGATTTGGCAGGTGGGCTATGTGGGCACCAAGGGAACGCATCTGCTGGGCATCTTCGACATCAACCCTGGCGCGCCGAATAGCGTCGGAGTTTCGCAGAGTTCACGCCCCTACTTCAGCAAGTTTCCCAACTTCGGCCCGATCTACGAGGAGCGCAGCAACTTGGGGTCCAACTACCACTCACTGCAAACCTCGCTGCGTTTGCAAAACTGGCACAGCCTGGCCGGATCATTGTCTTACACCTGGGGCCACGCCATTGACTACGAGACCGGGGCTTTGCCCTATCTACCGCAGAATCCCCTCAACGAGGCGGCCGAACGCGGCAACTCGGACTTTGACGTGCGCCAGACGCTCACTGGCTACGTTGACTACATGGTCCCATACTTCCGTGGGCCCAGCCGGCTTACAAAAGGCTGGGAGCTGAACTCCGGTTTCTCATTCCACGGCGGAACGCCCTTCACCGTAACTTCGTCATCCAATCCCAGCAACAACGGAGATGACGCGGACCGCGCAGTGCAAGTGGGCAATCCATTTGCCGGAGTTTCACATGCCATCGTCAACGGGGCGGTTCAGTGGTTTAACCCCTCCTCGTTGGGGTGCAATAATTGCTTTAGCGATGCTGCTTCTGGCGCCTACTCGCCCACGCGCCGCGGCCAGAACTACAACCCCGGTTATGCGTCCGTGGATCTGGCCGTGATGAAGACTACCCCCATCTACAACAGGGTCAATGCTCAATTCCGCGCCGACATGATCAACATCTTCGATCACACCAACCTGGCGCCCGCGGGCTGGCCGACCGTCGGCGAAACCGGCCAGATCAGTTCGACCATCGGGCCTTTTCTCGGCGACCCCGGCATCGGCCCCGGTGAGCCGTTCAACGTGCAATTTTCGCTGAAGATCATCTTCTGACGACAACAACCGGCTTGCAGCTTTCAGTCCATGGCTGAAGTCGAAAAAGCAAAAGGGGTCTCGCCAAACCGCGAGACCCCTTTTTGCTAGCTCCATTCGCAGTTCACCGGAAATGCGCCCGAAGAACTCTATCGGGAAATGCGCCTATTTTCCTTATCGATTCCTATTCCCTATTCCCTATTCCCTGCTTTACCGGCTCCAGCGTCAGCCTTGCTGTCAGCACCACCAGCGCGGCCCACAGAGTATCTGCACCCAGCAGGTGCGCTACCTGCACCCATAACGGAGCCAGCAGCATCACGTCCATCAAGCCCAGCACGTAAACGCAGGCCAGCAAGAACAGCACCAGCGCACAGAGTCCGCGATTATCCCAAGCCGTTCTGCGCTGCGCCGCGCGCACCAGCAGCCAGATCAGGAAGATGCTGGCCACAAAGGCAATCGTCGGATGCATCCAGCGCCAGTGCACCAGCCAGCCGCTTGTTGCGGAGAAATCCTGCGCCAGCGCCTGGCCCAGCGAACTGGCCGGGAAGAGCGTATCGCCCAATGCGGCCAGCGAACCGGTAACGCCCACAATCATCACCGCAAAAGTGGCGGCTACGGCGCCGAAGGGCGCCACCGTTCGAATGTCTTCGCGCAGATAGCCGCGCTTCCGGCTGAGCATGTGCGCCGTTAGCGTTAGCGCAGCCAGCAGCAGAAGCGTATTGGTCAGGTGCAGCGCCAGGTAAGCGGGCCGCAGCGGCGACTGGCTCTGCGCCGTCAATCCCAGCATGACCAGCAACGCGCCCAGGATGGCCTCAATCAGGGTGAGAACAACCGATGCCACGACGGCCGCACGCGCCAGATGTCCGCGCACTGTTCCAACAAAAGTCCACACCAGCAAGCCCACGACGGCGAACAACGACAGGCCGCTGGTGAGCCGATGCGTGAACTCGATCGTCGTATTTACGCTGGCCGAGTGCTGCAGGACCGTGCCGTTGCACAGCGGCCAATGGTTGCCGCATCCGGCTCCCGCGCCGGTGGCGCGCACCAGCGTGCCCCACAGAATTACGGCGATGAAGTAGACCAGCACGCCCCACGCAAAGCGGCGCAAGGCAGGTGAGGGCAGGCGTTGAGCTGTGACGGAAGCAGCGGCAAAAGACATAGAGGAAGGCTCCATATAGAACCCACCAGTGTAGAACAAGCGAGAGGGCGAATGTGGAAATCAATATCCGCCCTCTCACCAGTTACTCGCCCAGCAGTCTCACGACGTGATTGACGATCATCAAATCCTCGGCGGGCGGAATTACCCGCACGGTGACCGGCGAGTTTTCCGCCGAGATGACCGCCTCCCCGCGAACATTGTTGCGTTTGGGATCGACTACGATACCCAGAGCGCTCAGCCCGGCGCAGATCTCAGCGCGCGCGTTGATGTCGTTTTCGCCGATGCCGCCGGTGAAGACCAGCATATCCAACCCGTTCAGCTCCGCCACGTAGCTGCCAATCCACTTGGCGATAGTCCATGTGAACTTATCAACCGCGAGCCGCGCCTTGGCGTTGCCGGCGTTGATGGCCTCGCGCAGATCGCGCATGTCGTTCGATAACTCGCTCACGCCCAACAAGCCAGACTTCTTGCTGACTACGGTCTCCAGCTTGTCGGCTGCCTCGGCTGCACTCACTCCGGTCTCGGCAATCTTCTTCAGGATGAAAATAACCACGCCGGGATCGATGTCGCCCGTGCGCGAGCCGCTGATGATGCCGCCGGTCGGCGTCAAGCCCATCGAGGTGTCGAGGCACTTGCCGTTGCGGATGGCGGAGATCGACGCGCCGTTGCCCAGGTGAGCCACAATCAGTTTTTCCGGCACATTGGGCTGTAACTGGTAGACGATCGACTCATACGAAATGCCGTGATAGCCGTAGCGCCGCACGCCCATCGCGGCATATTCGGCGGGGATGGGCATATGCGTGACCACCTCGGGCATCGTGCGATGGAAATAGGTGTCGAGAATAGCGAAATTGGGAACGCCGGGAAACAGTTTCAACGCCTCGCGCATGATATAAACACCAATCGGAGTATGCAGCGGCGCCAACGCGGCGTAGCTCTCGATTTCGTCGATCAGCTGGGGCGTGACGCGTTGGTTTTCGTTGATCGTCGGCCCGCCGCACACGGTGCGATGGCCAATCGCCGCGGGGGCAGGGAAGTCGCCGGAGTGAAGCGCGTCGGCAACCATCTTGAAGGCCACGGAGCGGTTGGGCAAAGCCGGAGTCAGATCAACCAGCTTCTTGCCGTCGGCGTCCTTGATCCAGAACTTGCCCAGATCCGTGCCGATGCCGTCGACCGCGCCTTCGAAGAGCTTGCGCCGCTCATCGCCGCCAGCCTCATAACCGGAAAACTTGATGGAAGAAGAACCGCTGTTTAAAACCAATACGGGCAATGAAGCCATGAATGTAAACCTTTCAGGTTGGAGCTGAAAAATTCAGCGAGTTAGTAAGTAAACTGGGTGGCCCAGGTCTCGATTCTGAGACCTGGGAAACTCCAAAAGGCATTTAGCCGGCCGGCGTCGGGTGCCCCATCCTTCGCGCACTTTGCGAAGGGTGGGATGCCACGCAAGTTAGCTCTACGACCACCGCCAGTTCTTAATCTCTGGCAGATCGTCGCCGTTCTCCGACACATACAGCCTATGCCGCTGGATAGCCTCGGAGTACCACTGCTCGGCCGCATCAACCTGCGCCGCCATCCGCGGCACGCGCCTGATGGCATCC
>Ga0255349_1000090_pt1 | contig 36068 bp, 36 predicted proteins | sample CBST25v15metaG_FD_189947 | JGI IMG/M metagenome (GOLD analysis project Ga0255349, IMG submission 189947) | Peat soil microbial communities from Stordalen Mire, Sweden - C.B.S.T-25.v15 | ecosystem: Environmental > Terrestrial > Soil > Wetlands > Peat | place: Sweden: Norrbotten County, Stordalen...
GTAAGTGGAGAGGCCGCCGATGGTTTGGGGGCTGGCGATGGCCACGCTCATGGCCAGATGGACGCCCCAGGGCCGCATGGCGTCGGCGATGCGAGCGAGCTGCTTGATGTGGTCGGAGTCGAGCAGTCGCGGGGCAGCGTTGACGTTGTTTACGTTGCAGCCGTTGATGCCGATGGAGGCGAGCAGGCGGGCGTATTCCTCGACCGGGGCGAGGTCCTGGCGGACGTTGCCGGCCTCGAAGAAGATGGAACGGCCGGCGTAACCGCGCTCGATGGAGCCGTCGGGGTTGTCCCACTCGTCGACCCAGCGGATGGGGAAGGCGGGTGCCTCACGAATCGCCGCTTTTGGCGCCGCATTGTTCTGCGCCACGTAGCGCAGCAGCGCAAAAGCTCCATACAACGCGCCTCGTTCGTCACCTCCCGCCACGATGAGTGAATTCTTCCCGTGTTTCGGACGGAATCGAGAGATCCAGTATGCCTCGGCTGGGAGATCGTCGGGTGGGCGACTTTCTGGGTATTCCTTTCGGATCTCTCCGGCAGTTCCGATGATGATATATCCGAACTTTTCCGGATTTGCGAAGGTCGCGTGATCAATACCGTGCGAGGCGAGTAGTCCGTTTGTTAGTTCCTGTGCAGCTTGCTTTTCGAGACCCTCTGAGCGCATGGAATTGGCCCAGTAGAACAGAATAGAATCCTTCGTCTGGCCTACGGGACGATTCAGCCAAGCCTGATCGGCGGTTTGGGCGGCGGCGGCGAAACTGGTTGCCAGTACGACCGCAAAGACGAGCTTGCTTAGGATCATTCGTGGCATTGCTGGCTCAAGTCTCCACATTTGGCACATTCTATATTGGCGAGTCTGCATTGCGGAGCGCACCGAAACGCGGGATACTGTAGATTATGGCGACACAGCCCATCGGCGACCGGTTTATTTCCGTGGAGGAGTACCTCTCCACCGGCTACGAACCCGACTGCGAGTACGACGATGGCGTCATTGTGGAGCGCAACTTGGGCGAATTCGAGCATTCCTTCTTGCAGATCTTTCTAGGCACAATTCTCACCAACAACATGGACCAGTGGGGAGTGTTTGGGCTCACCGAACAGCGCGTCCAGATCAAGCCTCGAAGATTTCTGGTTCCGGATGTGTGCGTATTGCGCTTGGGCTCTCCGCGCGAAAAGATTCTCACTCACCCGCCGCTCGTCGCTATAGAGATCATGTCCCCCGAAGACACAATCCGCCGCGCCTCTGCCAAAGCAGTCGAGTATCTGGAGTTTGGCGTCGAGCACGTATGGGTCATCGATCCCAGCGCCCGCGTGGCCTATCGCGGAACTGCGTCAGGGCTTGAACTTATCTCTTCGGGTGAGCTTACGGTCCCTGGAACTCCGATCCTGGTCCGGATCAGCGAGTTATTTGAAAAGCTCGACCGGATGTAGTTGCATCGCCCGCTGAACTGCCCGCCCGTGACAGTCCCCGCTGTGCCTCCAACCTTCATGGCTCGACGGTGGGCGGCCTGGAATTTTCGCCGGCAGAATACTTGTTGCAACGAATATTATTCTGCCGCATCCAACCAAATGAAAAGGAGAACCAATTATGAGCACCTCAGCCCCAACACCCACCTCTCTGACCACGTGGAACCTCGATCCGGCGCACTCCGCGGCCGAGTTCAAGGTGAAGCACATGATGATTTCGAACGTAAAAGGCAGCTTCACCGGCCTCTCGGGCGTACTGAAGCTGGACGAAGCCGACCGAAACGGTTCGAGTGTTGATGCCTCGATCGACGTGACGACATTGAACTCGGGCGATGCGCAGCGCGACGGACACCTGAAGAGCGCAGACTTCTTCGACGCCGCCCAGTTTCCTGCGCTGACCTTCAAATCCACCAAAGTGGCGTTCAGTGGCGGAGGCGATTGCGCGGTTACCGGCGACCTGACGATGCACGGCGTGACCAAGAGCGTAACGTTCTCTGTAGAAGATTTGAGCGAGCCGGGGAAAGACCCCTGGGGCAACCTGCGCATCGGGCTTTCCGCGTCCACCAAGATCAATCGCAAGGACTTCGGCCTTACATGGAACTCCGCACTGGAGACCGGCGGGGTGCTGGTAGGCGAGGACGTAACCATCAGCCTTGACGTCCAGTTCATCCGGGCGTAAGGCGTCAATTTGTTAGGCTTCGCGGGCCGGCACAAAGAGGGATTGGCGGGCGAACTACTTGTTGCAACGAATATTGTTCTCGCGCATCCAATCTGGTGTAAGGCAGAGGAGGTCACCATGTCGCTTCGTCCTGTGAAGCAGATTCTCGAAACCACGCCCACGCTTGAGGGTGCGGGTGTGAAGTTGCAGCGCGCCTTCGGCTTTGGAAAGACGAAGGAGTTCGATCCATTCCTGTTGCTGGATGACTTTCGCAACGACAATCCGGCGGACTACATTGCAGGATTCCCGTGGCATCCGCACCGTGGGATCGAGACCATCACGTATGTGCTGGCGGGCGAGGTGGCGCATGGCGACAGCCTGGGCAACAAGGGCCGCATGACCGCCGGCGACGTGCAGTGGATGACCGCGGGCAGCGGCATTCTGCACCAGGAAATGCCGAAGGGGGACGCGCAGGGACGCATGCACGGGTTTCAGTTGTGGGCGAACCTGCCCGCGGCGCTGAAGATGACCGACCCGCGCTACCAGGACATTCCGTCCGCCGCCATCCCCGAGGTTACTGAGGACGACGGGACACGGGCGCGGATCATTTGCGGCGAGTTCTGGGGCAAGCAGGGGCCGGTGGAAGGCGTGGCTGCCGATCCGCATTACGTGGACATTTCCGTTCCGCCAAACACGCGCAAGCGTATCAAGGTGGAAACCACGCGGAACGCATTTGCCTATGTGTTTGCCGGCGCGGGAACCTTCCGCGACGCTTCGAACCCGCAGGCTGTGCTGACCGAGTCGGGAGTGGATGCTAACGCGGCTCCAGTCTACGACGCCAAAAACCATTCGCTCGTCCTGTTCGATCGCGGAGACGAGATCGTGGTGCAGGCTGGCCCCGAGGGCATTCGCTTTCTGCTGGTTTCAGGCAAGCCGCTGGAGGAGCCGGTAGCGTGGTACGGGCCGATCGTGATGAACACGCAGGCTGAATTGCGGCAGGCGGCAAGCGAGCTGCAGAGGGGGACGTTCATCCGGCACAGATAACGCGGCTGGATCAATGCAGGGCGAGACTGGATGATTTGGCGAGCCTGCGGTGGCGGGATGGTTGGTTTGGCCCGATAATCAGATTATGAAGCCGCAGCTTGCCGAAGATGACCGGCCACCGGAATTTCTCTCGCTGGAGGAGTATCTTTCCACTGTCTGGAGGCCGGACTGCGAATTCGTTGACGGCCGGAGCGAGGAGCGGAACGGCTTCGACTTCAACCATTCCCGCACAGTCACAACGCTGATCGTCACGCTGGCGGACAAGCATGAGCCGTGGCGAGTGATGGCGCTCCCGAGCTTGCGCATGCGCGTGGCGCCCACACGGGTCCGGGTTCCCGACTTGTGTGTGATCGAGCGCGAAAGTCCCCGTGAACAGGTGCTGACGCATCCGCCGTTGGCAGTGATCGAGGTTCTTTCGGAAGACGACCGCCTCTCTTTGACAATGGAAAAACTCGCCGATTATCTGAGGTTCGGGGTTGGAAATATCTGGATTGTCGATCCAGAGTCACGGATCGCCTACAGGTACACTTCTGCTGGGCTCGAAAAGGTACAGACTGGCGAACTTGCCGTTTCGGGTACGCCCATCCGGGTTGTGCTGAGCGAAATGTTTGCGGAGTTGGACCGGGCGTAGTTCCCTTTTTCTTCAACCGGCCAGAAGCTGACCGCCAAGACGGATTAAGTGCAACGCCTCACTCAGTCCTCGCGCACTTTGGGCGTCAGGTATTCGGGGCCGATGGGGTCGGTGACGGATTCTTCTACGATGCGGTCGATCTCGGCCATGGCGGTGGGATCGAGGCGCCAACCCATTACGCCGGCGACGGCATCCAGTTGATCGGGACGCTTGGCGCCCCACAAGGCTACGGAGATTCCGGGGCGGTCCAGGACCCAGCGGGCGGCCAGCTCCAGGACGGTCTTGCCGTAGCGTTCGCGGGCAAAGGCAGTGAGCCGCTCGACGGCGGTGATGTATTGGCTGAAGCGCGGTTCCTGGAATTTGGGGTCGAAATTGCGAATGTCTTTGGCGTCGAACTTCATGCCGCGATGAACCCGGCCGGCCAACAGGCTACGGCAGAGAGAGCTGTAGGTGAGCACGGCAACGCCGTTGGCCGCGCACCAGCCTCGGACAGGTGGCAGGATTTCGCCGTCAATTTGGCGCTCGAAGAGGTTGTAGGGCGGCTGGTCTGAGGCCAGCGGAGCCATGGAGCGAAACTCCAGCATCTGGGCGACATTGAAATTACTAACGCCGAGCGCACGCACCTTGCCCTCACGCTGGAAATCCGACATAAGCGCGGCTACGTCGGCTATCGGTGTGCGCGCGTCCGGCCAGTGAACCTGGTAGAGGTCGATTGTTTCTGTGCCGAGGCGGCGAAGGCTGTCTTCGAGTTCCTGGCGCAGGCGAGCGGGCGTGGAGTTGGCGTAGACGCCATGGGCATTCCACTCCAGGCCGGCCTTGGTGGCAATGTAGAAGGCATCGCGGCGGCCGTGGGCGCGGATCGCTTTGCCGATGATTTCCTCGGAGCGACCGTGGCCGTAGATGGGCGCGGTGTCGATGAGGTTGATGCCTCGCTCGATTGCGCCGAGACAGGTGGCGATGGCCACTTCCTCGGGAATGGCGCCCCATTCCAGTCCGCCGATGGCCCAGGTACCCAGGCCGATGCGGGACACTTCCACGCCGGAAATCGTTGTTGTCTCCATGGAAAATATCTTAAGCGTTGTTTAAGGGTCGGGCCTTTAGTCTAATCGAAGACGATTTCCGATTTCAGGATTTCGCTGGGACGGAGCACATCGATCCTGCAAATGCGCAGACTTTTTCAATTACTTCTTTTGCTCTTGCCGGCTTTTGGCGCGGCCCTGGCCCACGCGCAGGGAGGGCCGCCGTTTATAACCGATGACCCCGGTACGCCAGGAAACCAGCATTGGGAGATCAACTTCGGCTGGATTGCGGATCACAACCCCGGGAATGCTTACTACGAGACGCCGGATATCGACATGAACTACGGGTGGGGCGACCGGATCCAACTGAAGTACGAGTTGCCGATGGCCGTGGCGACAGACCAGAACAACACCACGCGTGCAGGGTTGGGCGAGAGCCTGCTGGGGGTCAAATGGCGGCCTTACGAGCACCACAAGGCGGGGGAACCGAAGTCCGACGACAATATGGATTTTTCGCTGGGCACTTATCCGCAGGTATCGATCAACAACCCGACAAGCGCCGTGCGGCGTGGAATTGCGGAGAACGGGCCGCAGTACTATCTTCCCGTGGAATTTACGGCGCAGGTGGGACCGATTGGCTTTGATGGTGAGGTGGGCCGGTGGATCGGCAACCAGAATGTGCCCAGCCGCTGGGGGCGCGGATTGATTGCCGGACACGAATTCAACGACCGGCTGGAGCTTTACGGAGAGATCTACGATTTGCAGGATGCGAACCAAATTGGCAGCGTGCCCAAGCAGCGCGAGTTGACGCTGGATTTGGGCGGGCGGCAGATGCTGGATCGAGCGGGACATTTGCGTCTGCTGTTCATGGGCGGGCGCGCGATTCAGGCCGTGACGCGGCAGAATAGCGAGCCGAGTTGGATTGCTTATGTTGGCGTGCAGCTACTGTTGGGGCCGAAAGAGAAAGAAGCGCCGGACAAGAAGTGACCCGGTGAAACGGTTCATGGCCAGGTTTGCTTTCTTGCTTCCCACCCATTCCGCAAAGAACGCGGAATGGATGGGGCACCCAGTCAATCTGAATTCTTGGATTTCCAGGTTTCAAAATCGAGGCCTGGGGCGCCCGCCATTGCAATGGGAGAATAGAGGTATGCCGATTACCGATCCGATTGTGCTGACCGCTGCTGAAGCGCGCGTTCTGGGCGCTCTGATTGAAAAGGAAGTGACCACGCCGGACTACTATCCACTGTCAATGAATGCGCTTGTCAATGCGTGCAACCAGCGTTCGAATCGCGAGCCGGTGATGGATCTGGACGAAGAGGCGGTGCGGCAGGCTCTGCATGGCCTGGAAGATCTGCACTTGGCAGGGCGGGCGCGTGCGGCCGATGGGCGCGTCACCAAGTACGAGCACTGGCTGGGCGAGGCGTTCAACTTCAGCCGCGCAGAGACCGCGTTAGTCTGCGTGCTGTTGCTTCGGGGTGCGCAGACGCCGGGCGAGTTGCGCGGGCGGACGGAGCGGCTGCACCGCTTCGACGAGATTGGCGAAGTGCTGGCAGGCCTGCAAAAGCTGATGGAGCGCGAGCCGGCGCTGGCGGCTGTGTTGCCGCGACAGCCGGGGACGAAGGAGTCGCGGTATACGCATTTGCTTTCGGGCAACGTGGAGTCGGCGGTTGCGGCTGAGAATGCACTCGTTAGGCGTGAGAGCGGGCTTATCTCGGGGGCAGACGCGGGCTTGGAGCAGCGGGTTGCGCAGTTAGAGGCGACTGTGGCTGAGCTTGCGCTGGGAATGGCTGCGTTGCGGCAGAAGATCGACGATTTGTTCGGGGATTGATATGGCCGGAATGCATTTCTTCCGAGTGGGTTCAGCCCATCTCGTGTTTAGGGAAAGTAGAGAAAGGTTGGAATCATGATAAAAGTCAGCTTGACTATGGTGTGTCTTGGATTTGCGATGTTGTTGGTAACAGTCCCCGCTTTGTTGGCGCAGACGGTGGCTGCACCGCTGCCTTCGCAAATCGTCACCGCAAAGAAGATTTTTATATCCAACACTGGCGGCGGATTCGATTCGAGCGCTTGGAGCGGGGGGCCGGATCGAATCTACAACGAGTTTTACGCGGCCATGAAGAGTTGGGGACGATATGAACTTGTGTCCGCACCCGGCGATGCCGATCTGGTTCTCGATGTTAACGTAATCCGCGATTCGGTCGTTTGGCAGTTCAAGCTTGAGATACTGGATCCGAAGACGCGAATTGTGCTCTGGACACAATACGAGCCGATTAAGGTCACTGTTTCGCAAAAGACCCGCGACAAGAATTTCGACGACACCATCAACAAACTCGTCACCGACCTGAAGACGCTGACCGCTCAGCCTGCGGCTACTGGCAATTAGCCGAGCCGAAGAGCTGCGCAAACCGGGCTACGCCAATTCGTAGCCGGCGAACCAATATCCGATCTCAAACACGGCGGTGTCTTCGGCGTCCGAGCCGTGGATAGCGTTCTCCTGGAGGGAGCCGGCGAAGTTCTTGCGGATGGTTCCCTCTTCAGCGTTGGCTGGGTTGGTGGCGCCCATCAGTTTGCGCAAGTCCGCAATCGCATTGTCCTTCTCCAAAACCATCAAGAAAAGCGGGCCCGAGGACATGAACGTGGTGAGGGCATCGAAGAACGGCTTTCCGGCATGGACGGCATAGAAGCCCTCGGCCTGCTCTTTGGAGATGGATGCCTTCTTGATGGCCACGATCTGAAAGCCGGCCTTGTCGATCTGGGCCAGAATGGCTCCGGTGAAATGCTTGCGGACCGCGTCCGGCTTGACGATGCTAAACGTGCGTTGCGCCACTCGATTTGCTCCTTGAACGATTGCGTCTTTGATTTTCATTGTAATGTGTGCAGGTTGCAATCGCCCTCCCCGGTGAAACCTGATAGAGTTTCGGCATGTTTGGGTTGATCGCTGCACACAACCGTTGTTTGATTGCACTGATTGTGCTTGAGGCTGCCGGGCTGACCGGAGCATTGGCGCTTGGGCAGGCCGCGCCGCCAACTGCGCCGCCTGGGGTTATACCCGCCGAGGTGCCTGTAACCCCGGGACTGCGGGTCTTCGATCCGTCGCTGATCGACAAGACGGTGGACCCGTGCGAGAACTTTTACCGTTACAGTTGCAATGGCTGGTTCAAGCGCAACCCGCTGCCCGCCGACCAGGTGGCTTATGGCCGATTCACGGAACTGTATGAGCTGAATCGTCTGCATCTGAAACAGATTCTGGAAGCAGCGGCAGCGCCTGCGGCCACGCGAACGCCAAACGAACAGAAGATTGGCGATGAATACGCGAGCTGTATGGACACCGCGACAGTGAACAAATTGGGATTGACGCCGCTGAAGCCGGAGCTGGATCGGATTGCCGCGCTGACGACTGCGGCGGAGCTGCCAGCGCTGTTGGCGCATTTACAGTCCATCGGCGTAAACGCGTTCTTTGGCATGGGGTCGAACCAGGACTATGCCGATTCAAGCGCGGTGATCACTTCGTATGGCGCAGGCGGCCTGGGTTTGCCGGAGCGCGACTACTACACGCGGACCGATGCAAAGAGCGTGGAGCAGCGCCAGCAGTACGTGGACCACGTGAAAAGGATGTTCACGCTTGCGAGCGAGCCGGAGGCGCAGGCTGCCAAGGACGCTGAAGCCGTGCTGGCAATCGAGACTCGGCTGGCCAAGGCTTCCCTCACCATGACCGAACAGCGCGACCCGCAGAATCTGAATCACCCGACGGATGTGGCGAGTTTCTCAAAGGAGCTGGCGCATTTTTCGCTGGGCGATTACGTGACCGCAGCACATGCGCCCGCAGCGGGCAAGGTGAACGACTCGGAACCGAAGTTTTTCGCGGAGTTCAACGGGCTGGTAGCCGATACGCCGGTCGAACAGATCAAAGCTTATTTGCGCTGGCACCTGCTGCACGCCTACGCGGGAACAGGTTTGCCGGAGAGCGTCGACCATGAGAATTGGAATTTCTATGCGCACATTTTGAATGGCGCGGAAAAGCAGCAGGAGCGGTGGAAGCGCTGCACCATCCGCGTGGATCACGAGTTGGGCGAAGCGCTGGGCCAGGCATACGTGGCGAAGTATTTTCCACCGGCCGAGAAGCAGCGCACGCTGGAGATGACGCTGGCGATCGAGCAGGCAATGGATAAGGACATTGCCGCGCTGGACTGGATGAGCGCCGAGACCAAGGTGAAGGCAAAGGAAAAGCTTCATGCAGTGATGAACAAGATCGGCTATCCGGACAAGTGGCGCGACTACTCGAAGCTGGAGATTGTGCGTGGAGATTCGCTGGGCAACGAGATGCGCGTTCATGAGTTCGACTTTGCGCGGGACCTGGCGAAGATCGGCAAGCCGGTGGACAAGGGCGAGTGGCAGATGACGCCGCCCACGGTGAACGCCTACTACGATCCGCAAATGAACAACGTGAATTTTCCCGCAGGCTACCTGCAGCCGCCTTTCTTCAGCGGCAAGGAAGACGACGCGGCCAACTACGGCGACATGGGTTCGACCATCGGGCACGAGCTGACGCACGGTTTCGACGACGAGGGCCGGCAATTCGACAAGGACGGCAACCTGAAGAACTGGTGGACCAGGGACGACGAACAGAAATTCACCGACCGCGCCGATTGCATGGTCAAGCAGTATGACGCCATTGAGGCGGTGCCGGGCGTTCACTTAAACGGCAAGCTCACGCTGGGCGAGAACCTGGCCGATCTGGGCGGGTTGTGGCTGGCGTGGCTGGCGTGGCTCGACAAGGCGGGGACCGCGCACGTGGACATGAACGCGAAGGCGGACGGCTACACGGCGGACCAGCGGTTCTGGATTGCGTATGCGCAGCAGTGGTGCACGCAGACGCGGCCCGAGCAGTTAAGGAGTCAGGCGGAGGGCGATCCTCATGCGCCGGACGAGTATAGGACGAATACGGTGCTGACGGATTTGCCGGAGTTTGCCAAGAGCTTCAGTTGCAAGAAGACGGCGGCGATGGCGGCGCCCAAACCGTGCAGGGTTTGGTAGAGAATAGGATCGATATTTTGCGAGGGGCTTTCCGTTGGGGAGGCGTGGTGTTTCTCTCTATGAAGAGCAAGTCGCCATTGTTTATAAGGTGTCTATCAAAGGCATATCGAAAGTAAGGCCCGTACTCGTCCAATTTTTTGACTTGAGTTTTATAAAGTGACGGTTTATATTTCTCATATGAGCATGATCGTCCGCCAAATCGCTCCCGTTCTGTTGTCGGCCCTACGCAGCTTCCCGGCGGTGGTGATTACGGGGCCGCGGCGGTCCGGCAAGACCACCTTGTTGCGCAGCGCTGTTCCCCATGCCCGGTATGTCCTGCTAGAGGACCCCGATATTCAGGATCGCGTTCGCCGCGATCCGCGCGCGTTCATTGAGAGCCTGCGCCCGCCGGTCATCTTCGACGAGATTCAGAACACGCCGCAGTTGCTCGATTACGTGCGCACGCTGGTAGATGCGCACCCGCGCAGGATGGGCCAGTGGCTATTCACGGGCTCACAGGAGGCGCCGCTGATGCAGGGCATTACGGAGTCGATGGCAGGGCGAGCCGCGATCCTCCAGTTGCTGCCGTTCAGTCTGGCGGAGACGGCCAAGGTCAACCCGCTGTTGGGGGGATTTCCGGAGGTGGTGCTGCGCCCGCGCAGCCGCGAGCTGTGGTTTGCATCGTATCTACAGACCTACATTGAGCGCGATGTCCGCCTGATCTCGAATGTTCGCGATCTGCCGACGTTTCGCCGCTTTCTTTCGCTCTTGGCCAGCCGGCATGGCCAGATGCTGAACCGGGCCGATCTTGCCGCTCCGCTTGGCGTTTCCGTGCCGACCATCTCCGAGTGGGTGCGGATTCTTGAGATCACCGGGCAGGTCATTGTGGTGCCACCGTACTTTGAAAACTTCGGCAAGCGGCTGGTCAAGTCGCCCAAGGTGTACTGGGGGGACACGGGCCTGGCCTGTCACCTGCTCGGTATTCAGTCGCAGGCGGAGTTGGAACGATCGCCCTTTTGGGGTTCGATATTCGAGGGGTTTGTGGCGGCCGAGATTCTGAAGAGCCAGATCAACCGCGGGCAGAGGAAGGAGCTTTACTACTTTCGCGATCAGCAGGGGCTGGAGATTGACTTTGTGGTGCCACGGTCCAACGCGCGCTTCTGGCTGGTCGAGGCCAAGGCATCGAAGACCGTGCAGCCATCGATGGCCGCGCCGATGCTGTCGCTGGCCCGCGCGACCGGGGACCGCGCGACGCGGCGCATCGTGGTGTATCGCAAGTCGCGCACCGGAACGGCATTCACGGCGCTGGCCAAGGGCGCCGAGGCGCTAACGCTGGAACAGTTTGTGCGGAAGATCAACAACGGGAAGACTTCGTGAGACAGCGCGTGTGCCGTTTGCCGATGGATGCAAATGGGCTGTATTGACGCGGTGCTTGTCGGCATTTGCTGGGAACATGAGCGCTCAAATCAGAAATGCTGGAGTTGAGTATTCTAAAGTGGCACCTTAGAATACTCAACTCCAAGAATACCTTGTCATGCCAAAGAATCAGCATAGCGGTGGGCCTTTCGCACCTTCAGAGTGAAGCCCAAAAGCTAGGCTTTGCCGATCACACGAGCAAGGGTTGCGCCGATCTCGGCGGGGGAGACGACGACGTGGATGCCGGCCGCGGTCATGGCCCTCATCTTGTCGGCAGCGGTGCCCTGGCCGCCACTGATGATAGCGCCGGCGTGGCCCATGCGGCGGCCGGGAGGCGCGGTCTGTCCGGCGATAAAGCCTACGACCGGCTTTTTGACATATAGCTTGACGAACTCGGCTGCGGCCTCTTCGGCGGAACCGCCGATTTCGCCGATCATGATGATGGCTTCGGTCTCGGGGTCGTCGTTGAGCAGGCGAAGGGCGTCGATGTGAGTGGTGCCGATGATGGGGTCGCCGCCAATGCCGATGGCTGTTGACTGGCCGATGCCGCGCTGGGTCAACTGGTGGACCGCCTCATAGGTGAGCGTGCCGGAGCGTGAGACGATGCCGATGGTCCCCTCTTTGTGAATGCGGGCGGGCATGATGCCGATCTTGGCCTTGCCGGGCGAGATGACGCCGGGGCAGTTGGGGCCGATGAGGCGCGAGGATGAGTTCTTGAGCTTGGCCCAGACCTTGATCATGTCGAGGGTGGGAATGCCCTCGGTGATGGCGACGATGAGAGGAATGCCCGCGTCTTCGGCCTCGAGAATAGCGTCGGCGGCAAAGGGCGGAGGGACGAAGATTACGGTGGCATTGGCTCCTGTCTTCTCGACGGCATCGGCCACGGTGTTGAAGACGGGCCAGCCTTCATGGGTTGTGCCGCCTTTGCCGGGAGTTACACCGCCGACGACAACAGTGCCGTAATCAGCGGCGCCTTTGGCGTGGAAGGTTCCTTCTTTGCCTGTAATTCCCTGCACAATGAGTCGGGTGTTCTTATCTACGAGTACAGACATGTTATGCCCCCACGCTTGCTGCCGCGGCTACGACTAACTCCGCTGCGTCTTTCATAGTTTCGCCGACCTGGAAGTTGAGGCCGGATTCGGCAAGGATCTTGCGGCCCTGTTCGACGTTTGTGCCTTCGAGGCGCAGGACTATAGGTACGGTTACGTGCAAGTTGCGCGCTGCCGCGACGACACCTGTGGCCAGGCGATCCACGCGCAGAATGCCGCCGAAGATGTTGATGAAGATGGCCTTCACATTGGAGTCGGAGAGCAGGATTTCAAAGGCGTGTTCGATCTGCTCCTGGGTTGCGCCGCCGCCAACATCGAGAAAATTGGCTGGGCTGCCTCCCGCATACTGGATGATGTCCATGGTGGCCATGGCCAGGCCTGCGCCGTTGACCATGCAGGCGATGGAGCCATCGAGCTTGATGTAGTTGAGGGCGTATTTGCTGGCTTCGACTTCAAGCGGGTCTTCTTCGGCGGTGTCGCGCAGAGCCTTGATGTCAGGATGGCGAAAGAGAGCGTTGTCGTCGAAGGTGATCTTGGCGTCGAGAGCAAAAAGCTTGTCGTCCTTGGTGGTGATGAAGGGATTGATCTCGATGAGCGATGCGTCGGTGTCGATGAATGCTTTGTAGAGGCTTTGAAAAAAAGGCACGGCGTGGCTGATCTGCGTGGGCTTGAGGCCGAGCGCAAAGGCCAGCTTGCGCGCCTGCCACTGGCCAAATCCGATAGCAGGATCGATGGTCTCTTTGAAGATGGCCTCGGGAGTCTTGGCGGCCACTTCTTCAATTTCCATGCCGCCGGCCTGGGAGGCCATGAACACCAACTTGCCTGTGGCCCGGTCGAGCACAATGCCCAGATAAAGCTCGCGGTCGATGTCCGCGGTCTCTTCAATGAGCAGACGCTGCACCTTTTGGCCCGCGGGGCCGGTCTGGTGGGTGATGAGCGTCATGCCGAGAATGTTTTTGGCGTGCATCTCGGCGTCCGCGCGAGTGCGGGCCACTTTCACGCCGCCGCCTTTGCCGCGGCCTCCGGCATGAATCTGCGCCTTGACTACGACGCCGTTGGCGCCGTCGACAAACAAATTGCGGGCAACCAGCGCGGCCTCTTCAAGCGTGTTGGCCACTTCGCCCTTGGGCACGGCAACGCCGTATTTTGCCAGGATTTCTTTAGCCTGATACTCGTGAATCTTCATGTTGGTTGGGACCGTACCCGTCCGCTGTGGTTGGGGGTTCGGGACGGGCCACGGCTGATTCCGAGCCCGCGAGACCGTGCCAGCGGTAAGGAAATAGTATCGTGCGCGGCGAAGGAGGGGCAAACGGGGGCGGCAGGCTTTCTGAGAATGCGGAAGGGTGAAACGCGCGGTCACACGCCTCGCTGCTTGCAGAGCGCGTGCTGGGTGCGCCGTTATGATGAAAGGATATGGCCTCTTTGAAGGAGCTTTTGAAGCCGCTGGCCGAAGACGGCACGGCACTGACGCGCGAGCAGGCGGCCGGCGTGCTGGAAGAGACTCTTGCCGGCGGCGTGCCGGAGGTGGAGACCGCGGCGTTGCTTAGCGTCCTGGCGACGCGGGGCGAACAGGCGCCGGAGCTGGCCGGCTTTGTGGATACGATGCGGGCGCGGGCGACGCCGGTTCCGCTAACGGCTGAGGAGCGGGACGAGCTGGTGGACACGTGCGGCACCGGTGGCGGCGGGCCATTGACATTCAACATTTCTACGGGCGCGGCGCTGGTGGCTGCCGCTGCCGGCGCCAAAGTCGCCAAGCATGGCAACCGCGCTGTTACCTCGCTGGCGGGGTCGGCAGACGTGCTGGAGGCGTTGGGTGTGCCGGTTACGCTGGGACCGGAGTTGGCTGTTGAGTGCATGCGCGAGACCGGATTCATGTTCTTGTTTGCGCCGCTGTATCACCCGGCTATGAAGGCTGTGGGGCCGTTGCGCAAGGCGCTTGGCTTTCGGACTATTTTTAACTTATGCGGGCCGCTGACTAACCCGGCCGGGGCGCGGGCGCAGGTGATCGGCGTGCTGGCGCCTAGCCGGGTGCTGCTGGTGGCGCGGACGCTGGCGGCCCTGGGGGCAAAACGGGCCTTCGTTGTGCACGGGACGGATGGAATCGATGAGCTGACGACGACGGGCGAGTCGGTGGTGGCGAGGGTGGAAGAGCCGGAGGGTGGCGGGGTTCCGACATTAAAGGCAGCCCGCGTGACGCCGGAAATGGCCGGGTTGACGCGGGTCACGCTGGATCAATTTGCGGGCGGGGATGTGGAGACCAACGCACGGTTGCTCTATGACGTGGTGACCGGCATTCCGGGCGCTCGGCGGGATATTGTGCTGCTGAATGCGGCTGCGGCGCTGGTGGCGGCTGGGTTGGCCGTCGATTTGAAAGAGGGAGTTGGGCTGGGGGCTGAGGCGATCGATTCTGGCCAGGCTGCGGCGACTCTCGAAAAGCTGCGTCGGTTTGGGCTGAAGTACGGAGAGCGGGCATAGAGCGGACGGGAGAGAAACAAGATTTCGATTGTGTTGCAAGTTGAACAATCCATACGGAGACATAGTGCTCTGGCAAGTGCAGCGAGTTAGCTCCCGCTGAAGCGGGGTTGGCGAGTTGGCAGGTTAGCGACGGCATCGCCGGACGCAGTTTTCATCCCTCTGTGGGTGGAGACGCCGGTGGACAACCAGAGGAAGAAGGAATTGGTATATACTTGGTATAGACCATAGATCGGAGGGCAAAGATGAGCGGGACAAACACTTCTGTAAAGCCGCAAATTGAACCCGGCCCAGCGTCTCTGCCTGGAACGAAGACGGCCAAGCTGTTCAAAAATGGGCGCAGCCAGGCGGTGCGGCTGCCGAAGGAGTTCCGGTTCGAGGGGACTGAGGTGGCGGTTCGCCGCGATCCGGAGACGGGTGCGGTGGTGCTATCGCAGCCTCCCACTGAACCCACTATGAGCTTCGACGATTGGTTCGCACTTTACGACGCGATTCCGGACTCCGCACCGGAAGAGGAATACGCAAACCTGCCTCCAAGCCCCAAGAATCTGACGATGGAGCAGCTCTACAAAATCTTCGACAGGGCAAACTATCCGCGAGATTTCTTTGAACGCCGCACGAGCATGCCCCGCGAGCTGGATCTCTTTTAGGCCATGGAGATTCTCTACCTGCTCGACACCAACACCGTCAGCTACTACATTGCTGGCAATCCGCCGCAGGTCCGGGAAGAGCTGGACAGCGCTAGTCGCGGCTCGACGGCGGTCTCGACGATCACCGAGGCTGAGTTGCGTTATGGGGTGGCCAGAAATCCAAATGCGATGCGGAGACGCACATCGGTTGAATCCTTCTTAGGGGATGCCTTTATCCTGCCCTGGGACTCCGCCGCTGCACGCGCCTACGGGTTGCTGCGTGCGGGGCAGGAACGCAAAGGGCGGCCGCTCAGCGTGGAGAACCTGATGATTGCGGCGCATGCGTTGTCTCTGGGGCTGACCCTAGTGACGCACGACCAGGTGTTTTCCTACGTGGATGGGCTGAAGACTGAAGACTGGACTGTCGGTCAGAGCTAATCAGCGGCTCGTGAAAAGCCAATTTGTGGCTATTCCAAGGTCAGAGCAGCCCCGACCGCCCGGCCAGCCGCCGCGAGAGCAGCCAGGAGAGCAGCGAGATGCCCAGGGCGAGGGCTACCCAGCCGGCTTGCTCCACGGGTTGAACCGCGGCGGCGGGGAGATGCGGAAGCGCCACAGAGGACGACCCCATCGCGGGCAGACCGTGACGGATCATCTCGAATGCGCCCCAGCCCAACACTCCCGCAGCCACCAGAATGCCAGGGATGGCGCGCTTCCACGGGAATGGAATCGGCGGAGGGATGGCTGCTTCTTCGCGAACGCTCTCCATCACCGAGGCCAGGAAGCCCGAAGTCGGGATTAGCGGCGCTTCGGTTCCGAGAATGCGATCGATCTCAGTGAGTTTCATTTTGGGGTCGTCTGTATCGGTCCCGTTCATCTTCAAGCCTCCTTTCCTGTGTTGAGAGCGGCAAGTTCCATCTCCGCATGCTGGGTTTCGAGGTGCGGGAATCGTCTTCGCAGCAAAGCCCGCGCGCGCGAGAGCCTTGCTTTCAGCGTTCCCTCAGGCATGTCCATAGTTCGCGCCGCCGCGGCTACGTCCATTTCATGAAAATAGAACAGGACGACGGGTTCGCGATAGCGGCGGGGCAACGCAAGCACCGCGCGACGTACTGAATCGGCGCTGAACCGAGCGGCCAGTGCATGGTGCTGAGTTGCGGGACTAGACGGCTCGGCAATCTCGTCCAACGGCAGGTTGACGGTGGGAAAGCGCTTAAGATCGGAGCGGAACACATTGGCCGCAAGCGCGAAGAGCCACGTTGAAAAGCTGGATTCGCGGCGCCATTGAGCGAGTCCGCGCCAGGCGCGGATGAAGGCTTCCTGGGCCAGATCCTCGGCGCGGCCGCGGTCGCGGCAGTAGCGCCATGCCATATTGATTAGCGGTCCCTGCCAGCGCCGGACAATCCCCTCGAACGCATTGACGTCGCCGGCCAGCACGCGAGCTACGTCCGTTATGTCGGGGTCGGCCAGGTCTTCCTCAGCGTTGGTCGGGGTCTTCATCGTGGACTTCGTGCCTTTGCAATGGGTGAGACCGGCCCTGTGCCGTTCAGGTTGCATTTTATGCGGAAATTCTGCTTATTGAGATTATGCAACCGTCCGCGCGTCCCTGCTGTCCTACCGAACGCAAGGGGAGATACCCCGGCAAGGAGGATGAGATGAATTCTGGGATGATATTTTTGGTTCCGATAGCGGGCATGGTGGTCGCATTCACGTTTGCCGCCGTTATCCACTGGGTAGACAGTCAGCGCAAAGAACGCGAGGCGTTTTACAAGTCGGAGACCCTTCGGCGGATTACCGAAGCCTCGGGCGAAGGCGCCAAGGCCGCCACCGAGCTGATGCGGGAGGATGAACGGATCAAGGGGTTGAAAGTCCGCGAAGGCTTGAAGATTGGCGGCCTCATCAATATCGCAGCGGGAATTGGGCTGGTTATCTTTCTGCGGGCGCTTTTCGGCGACGGCGGGGGGTCGCTTGTGCACGGGGGAACGGGATCGATCTATCTTTGCGGCTTGATTCCGGGATTGGTGGGGGTGGCGCTGCTGGTTTACGTCTACGTTCTGGCTCCGCCGCTGAAATGACGGGCGCTAACCAACGCCGTGCAGCAGGATGCCGAGTGCGGCGCCGGCGAGGCTCCTGCAGACATCATCGACGGCTCACTGGCTAAAGTCTACAAGCTAAAGTTCTCTTGATTGATACCAGTGTCTCTTGCGGCCAATTTGCTGGCCGGAGTCGATGAGTACGGCGAGCGAGCCAACGAACATGCACAGGTCGACTCGGGCTTCATGGAGAAAGCTCAGCCAGCCGTAACTGGGCAGTTTGATGAGCGTGAACGGCCCAAATTGCCGGCCCAGCAGGATGGGCACCTTGGTGGTGACCAGCGCGGCAATGCTGACAGCCAGCAACAAGAGCGCAGCATCGCCGGCATAGAAATTCAAAAGGAGTGCGGCGCCGCCGACGATCTCAATTCCACCCACGAAAGGCGCCAACTGATGAGGAAAGGGCAGACCGATGCCGGCAAAGCGTGGCGCGCCCAGTTCATCGGGGTGTACGAACTTGAGGACGCCCTCGATCAGGAACACCAGACCCACAAGCACCCGGATAAGAATCATGGGAAAATCTCGGCGCATCCTTGCCTCCGGGAGCTGGGTCTGTAATAGGGGCCCGTCCAGTTTGCGGAATGAGCCCGGCATCCGAGCCAGATATGCCGAAAGCATACCTCATGGACTGAATACCTTGCAGGAAAGGCGGGAAGAATTGTGAGCCAGTTCCATAAAGGGCTCATTTCCGGACAGAAATGGCCCAAGACAAGCGATTGGCGGCGGAGAGCTTTGTTGCTCCTCGGCAGAGGCCGTGCCCGATCAAGGCAAGCACCAATTCCGAACGGTCGAGCCTGCATCGAAAACAGCCTCGCCTGGTTATAGGACGTCCAGTAGCCGTTGAATCGTAACGGCCAGCTTTTCAGGCTTTGTTGAAGGGCCATAGCGCCCGACAACGCGGCCCTTTCGGTCAACCAGGAATTTGGTGAAATTCCATTTGATGGCTCCCGCGCCGAAGAAGCCGAGGATTCCGGGTTTGCTGCGCTTGAGGAACCGATAGAGGGGGTGGGCCTGCGGGCCGTTCACGTCGATCCTGGCGAAGATGGGGAAGCTCACGCCATAATTTTTCTGGCAGAAGGCAGCGATCTCGGCCTCGGTGCCCGGCTCCTGAGCGCCGAACTGGTTGCAGGGAAAGCCGAGCACTTCGAAGCCACGCTTCTTGCAGGCACGATAAAGTTCTTCGAGGCCGGCATACTGCGGGGTAAACCCGCACTTGCTGGCAGTGTTGACAATGAGCAGGACCTCACCCCGGAATTCGGCCAGACTGACCGGGCGCCCGTCTGGACCGCCATTGAGGAGCGGGGCACAGAATTCATAGATGGAATCTTCCATTCCCCTAAAAAAACCTCCTTGCAGATCGGATGTCCTGTGGACTCGATCCGCGTCTAAGAGGGATGCTTCGAGCAGCAGCAGGGATGCAAAGGCGTCCCAACCCGTCTGGTTCCGGTAGACTGTGGTCTGGGTCCCAAATAGCCGGGGTAGTCAAGCCGGGGTTCCCAGCGACAGGTCTTGGTCGCCGGGACGGTAATGGGGGCCAGCCCGCGTCCGCAAGTGCCCAGAGCGGCAGGGAAATTCTGGGAAAGACACGGTTTCCGAGCCGATTACCAGCCCGGCGGTTTGGGTGGGGTGGGCGCGGTCAAATATAATTGGTCTTTCCTCGAGGCAGGATCAGATTTTTCAGCAGTGAGGGTGTCGATATTCTTCCCGTGAAGCCGAACCTGATGGCGAACTATGGACCGCACCAGTACTTTCGCTCGCCGTATGGCTCAAGCCCGGTGAAGACAATGCGCATTTCCATCTCCCGCTTTCGGCGGATCGCAAGTCGGCGGGCAGGCATCAAGTGTCTAGCCGGCATGCTGTTGTTTCTGGCGCTGGCGCTCAGCAGCGGTGTGGCCCTAGCTCAGCAGTCGCAGACCATCGATCAGATTCGAGTCATCGGAAACCGTCGCATCCCCAAGGAGACGATCCTTGCGCGGCTCTTTACGCACATTGGCGAACAGTACGACCCGATCTCGATCGAGCGCGACTTCAACTCGTTGTGGAACACGGCCTACTTCGACGATTTGCGCATTGAACGCGAGGACTCGGAGAAGGGCATCATCCTGAACATATTTGTGCGGGAGAAGCCGACGATCCGCGAGATCAACTACAAGGGGCTGAACTCGATCTCGGTGTCCGACGTGCTGGACCGCATGAAGAAGGAAAAGGTCGGGTTCTCGGTGGAGAGCCAGTACGATCCGGCGAAGATCAAACGAGCCGAGACGGTGATCAAGGACCTGCTTTCAGAACACGGACACCAATTTGCCACGATCAAGACCGAGGTGAAGACGATTCCACCGGCCTCGGTTCAGGTGAACTTCAATGTCAAGGAAGGCCCCACGGTGAAGGTGGGCGAGATCAAGTTCACCGGGAACGAGCACATTAGCAGTCTGTTGCTTCGCCGGTCGATGAAGAACCTGAAGCCGATCGGCATCCCGTATTCGATCGTGTTCGAGGATCTGTTTTCGCAGACGTTCGACGCCTCGAAGCTGGAGGAGGACACGGAGCGGGTGCGCCAGGCTTATCGCGACAAGGGCTATTACACCGCCGCGGTGGAAGAGCCGAAGACGCAGATTCGCGACGAAGGCGGACTGAACTGGTTCACCTTTCGGCCGAACAAGGGCAAGCGAATCGACATCCTGATGCCGATCGAAGAGGGTGCGCGGTACAGGCTGGGTACGATCACCTTTACCGGCAACAAGGCAGTGAACAACGTGAAGGCGCTGCGCGGAACTTTCGCGGTGAAGGACGGCGAGTGGTTCAACGCCACGCTGATCAGCAAAGGGCTTGAGAACCTGAAGAAAGCCTATGGACAATTGGGCTACATCAACTTCGGGGCAATCCCCAAGCCTGTCTTCGACGAGCAGAAGAAGACGGTGTCGCTGGACATCGATATCGACGAGGGCAAGCCTTTTTACGTTTCCCGGATCGAGTTCGAAGGCAACACCATTACCCGCGACCGGGTGATACGGCGTGAACTGATGCTGGATGAAGGCTCGATCTACAACTCCCAGTTATGGGAGTACAGCTTGCTGCGGCTCAACCAGTTGGAATACTTCGAAGCGCTCAAGGTGGATCAGGACTCGACTGCCACTCAGGATTCCGAAAACGGGACGGTCAGCCTGCTGCTGAAGGTAAAGGAAAAGGGCAAGAACTCGATCGGCCTGAATGGCGGCGTCAGCGGACTTTCTGGCGCGTTCCTGGGCGTGAACTACCAGACGAACAACTTTCTAGGGTTGGGCGAAACGCTCAGCGTCCAGGGCAATTTAGGCAACGTGCAGCGCCAGTTCCTGTTCGGGTTCTCGCAACCCTACATTCGCAACCGCCCACTGAACATTGGCTTCCAGCTCTTCAATACCAAGCAGGACTTCAACGCCGCCAAGAACTACCAGGCGACCACCGGGCAGTCACCGAACCTGAGTGCGGCCCAGCAGTCGCTGACGCAGAACTATAACCAGGCTTCGACAGGGCTGAATTTCTCAGTCAACTATCCGCTGCGCCGGCACGCCTTCCAGCGCGTGGGCATGACCTATTCGCTGACCAAGTCGACGATCACGGCCTTCAGCAATGCCTCGGCTACATTTTTCCAGACCATCAGTTTCCGGTCAGGTATTCAGGGGACCAATGCGCTGGCGGGCATTGTCAACAGCTCGGCCTCGTTCAGTTATACCTACAACACAATCAACAACCCAATGCGGCCCCGCAGCGGCAAGGAATTTTCGGCGGTATTCCAGGTTGCCGGCATCGGCGGCAACGTGCGTTACATCACGCCCCTGGTGGCCTACAAGAAGTTCATGTCGATGCACTATCTGACGCCGTCTGTGGGAGGGCGGAACGTGCTGGGTCTGCGCGCGCAGTTGGGCTACGTGCAAGGCTTCGGCGGCGATGTGGCCCCCCCCAACAACCGCATGTACTCCGGCGGCGAGGGTGAGCTGAGGGGCTTCGATATCCGCGGGGCCACGCCTTACGGCTACATTCCCAACCGCGTCAACGTGCAACTGACCAACCCGGACGGCACTTGCGTACCTCGCGACCCGACCAATCCCCAGGACAACCAGTGCATCCAGGTGCCGCTGCCGGTCTATGGCGTGGTCTCCATCGGCGGAGATACCCAACTGACGACCAATGCCGAGTATCGCATTCCCATAGCCGGGCCGGTGACCTTTGCGTTCTTCGATGACTTTGGCATCGACACGGCTCTGAACAAGGGGCAGTTGAAGCAGAGCCCCGAAGGGTTTGCGTCCCTGACTGCGCCGCTCTATGGCTGCCCGGTATTCAACAACGGCGCCTGCCAGGGTGGCATTCCGGGCACGCAGGTTGGATTCCAGCAGAACATCCGCACTATCTCCGGAACCAACTTTGTTCCCCGCATGTCCACCGGCGCGGAGATTTCAGTCATCATGCCTGTGATCAACGCGCCGTTCCGCCTTTACTACGCATACAACCCGCTGCGCCTGTATGAGACGCCGTACTGCAACAGCGTCATCATCGGGGGCAACAAGGGGAGCTGCACAGCCGAGTTGATTACCCGCGACATGTTCCCGCCGGGCGGCGCGGGCGACTACACCTTCTCGGAGGCGCAGGCGGGCTACGGAGCACGGTACCTGTTCCGGGAGCCGCGCAAGACTTTCCGCCTGACTGTTTCCACGACCTTCTAAGGAACAGAAATCTGTTGCAAACTTTCGGGGCCGCTCGCGATGAGCGGCCCTTTTCCTGGTTTGCCTTCGGGAATGGGCGTAGCGCTGTTGGCTGCCTCATGAATAACCGATTTGGCACTTGACGCGAAGTTCATCCAGGAGCACTCTGGCAGTCATGCAAACACTTGGGTTGTCTGGAGAGGGCAAGCGCTCAGACGGCCGGCTGAAGAGCATCTTCTGGCCTACGGTCGAGAATGCGTGGGACGTGGATTCCCTGGGGCGTCAGGGATTCTGGATTTGCCTTATCATCGCGGCCTTTGAGCTTGTGGTCTCATTGGCTACTGGAAACGCTATCTTGATCGTCACCGGCGGGCTGACAGCGCTGGCTTTTCTGATTGGCGGCATGGGGGTCAGAGAGAGCAGTTGGCCAGCGGCGGCTATGGTTTTCGCCATTTTCTTTGCCGGCCTGCTTTTTAGCATGGCCAAAGGCCAGTTCCCAGGGGTGCTCACGATCATCGCCGCAGGTATCCTGCTCTCGAACGTCCGCGCCGCCTTCCTGGCCTCGGAATGGCGGCCAGCAGGGGAGGGGGAGGATAAGCCAACCCGCTTCAATGACACCCTGGGCGACAAGCTGGCGGACCAACTGCCGGCCAAGGCTTGGCCAGTGCTCCAGATTCCCTTCTTCGGGTTGGCGGCGGTGCTATTGCTCCTGAGCCTTGCCGGGCTGGGAATTGTGCTATTGGAGCGCTTCGGGATCGTTCCCCATGCGGGGCCGGCACAGCACTGAACCAGGCGCGGGAAACAAAAGTTGGCGAACAACGGGGCGAATTTCACGGTTTGCAGGTTTGACGCTCCTACCCAGCCCTCCTATAATCCAGGGAGTTCCTGTTGACGTCTCCGCTCGCCTCTTCTGCGGTCTCTGCCCCATCCGGCGCGGAGCCTCTCAAAGAAAGACGGTAAGGTTTCTCAGGAGGCACAGGCCCGGATTCGCGCTGAAACGCGGACGGCCGTACAAGAATTCCGAAGGAGTTTAACCCTCAAATGAAGCGTTTGCTTGCAGTCATTATTATGCTGGCCTCGGGCTTTGTCCTGAGCGCCGCCGCACAAACATCGCCCGCATCGCCGGCCGGTCCCACCAAGGTTGCCGTCATCGCCTTCCAGGCGGCCGTAGGCCAAACCAACGAATTCCAGCGCAACTTTGCCGACCTGCAGAAGAAGTACGAACCGAAGCGTCAGCAGCTCCAGACCATGGCCACTGAGATCGATACCCTGGACAAGCAGTTGCAGGCACAGGGCGACAAGCTGAGCGACGGCGAGCGGGCCAGCCGCGCCAAGATCATCGAAGACAAAAAGAAGCAGGCGCAACGATTCCAGGACGACGCGCAGAACGACCTCCAGGGAGAGATGCAGGAGACCTACAACGGCGTGGCCTCGAAGGTGTTTGACGTTCTGTCGAGCTACGCGCAGCAGCAGGGCTTCACGCTGGTTCTCGACGAGACCTCAAACCAGCAGCAAGCTCCTGTTGTGCTCTACGCGGGCGCCAATACCGACATCACAAAGGCAGTGATCGATGCCTACAACCTGAAGTCGGGCGTTCCCGCTCCACCGGCGCAGCCGGCAGCCGCGGCGCCCAAGCCAGCCGCGAAGCCACCCGCTACCGCTCACTAAGGCCGAAACCCAGGCTCACAGGCCCGGTCTCGCACGGAAGCGCGGACGGCCCCACAGGAACTGCGAAGGAGTATTCCATTCAAATGAAGCGTTCGCTAGCACTAGCCGCTACGCTGGCTTTGGGCTTTGCCCTGAGCGCAGCCGCGCAAACATCGCCTGCTCCCGCGGCGCCGCCGGCCAAGGCTGCGCCTGCCGGCCCAACGAAAATTGCCGTGATTGCCTTCCAGGTGGCCGTGGCTCAAACCAACGAGGGCCAGCGCAACTTTGCCGACCTGCAGAAGAAGTACGAACCGAAGCGGCAACAGCTCAAGGCCATGAGCGACGAGCTCGACACCCTGACCAAGCAGTTGCAGGCGCAAGGCGACAAACTGAGCCAAGCCGAACAGGCCAGCCGCGCCAAGACCATCGACGACAAAAAGAAGGTGTTTGACCGCGATGCCGAGGATGCCAAGAACGACTTCCAGGGAGAGATCCAGGAGATGATCACCGGCCTGGCTTCAAAGGTCTATGACGTCTTGACAGACTATGCCCAGAAGCAGGGTTACACGCTGGTTCTGGACGAGGGCCAGCAGCAGGGTCCGGTGCTGATCGCCAGCTCGAATACGGACATCACCAAGGCGGTCATCGCAGCATATAACCTGAAGTCCGGCGTGCCCGCTCCAGCGGCGCAACCGGCCGCCGCGGCTCCCAAGCCCACACCCCAGTCCGCGAAGCCTGCAACGGCACATTAGAGCGGGACTGCAGCGCTTACAAAGGCCCTTGGCGAGCAGGGCCTTTGTACTTGAATTTGAGACAGTTAAAGGGAGAGAAAAAGGCCGGCAGCCGGGCGAGGAAAGCTTTGTATCGCCGAGCCGCGCTTCTGTGGAAAAAATTGTGGATTACTTCCGGCGTGGAAGGGGAAAAGCCGAGGTTTTTCCCCTTGCCAACTCTCATTGATTTCTGATAGACAGTCTAAACCCTTATTTATCAGGTAGAAGCCGCTAAGATCCAGCGGATTCCAAACAAATTTGCCGGTGAGCAAGATTGAACGCCTGCTTTGTGAGCTTTCCACAATCCCAAATGAACATCCGGTTACTAAAGTATCGAGCGACCGCCGGAGCGCCGCTATTTTTGCTGGTCTTCTCCCACCCTCAATACGGCCAGAAAGGCTTCTTGCGGGATATCGACTTTTCCGATCCGTTTCATGCGCTTCTTTCCTTCCTTTTGCTTCTCCAATAATTTGCGTTTGCGAGAGATATCGCCGCCGTAACACTTGGCCAGCACGTTCTTGCGCAGGGCGACCACGGTCTCGCGGGAGATGATCTTGGCTCCGATGGCTGCCTGGATCGCGACTTCGAATTGCTGACGCGGAATGAGCTCGCGCATTTTGGAGACAAGCGCCTTGCCGCGGTCGTAGGCAAAGTCGCGATGGACGATGATGGAAAGCGCATCCACGGGCTCTCCCGAGACGAGGATGTCGAGCTTGACCATGGGCGACTCCCACTCACCGGCGAGTTGATAGTCCAGCGATGCATAGCCGCGGGAGATGGACTTGAGGCGATCGTAGAAGTCGAGCACGATCTCATTGAGCGGCAGCTCGTAGGTGAGCATCACGCGCGTAGGCGTTACATATTCGAAGTTCAACTGCCGGCCGCGCTTTTCTTCAACGAGCTTGAGAATGCCGCCCACATATTCCTCGTTGGTGAGGATCTTGGCGGCGATGACGGGCTCCTGAATTTTTTGAATGTTGGTCGGCTCGGGCCAGCGCGAAGGATTGTCGACCTCGATCACCGAGCCGTCGGTAAGCGTGATGTGGTAGCGCACGCCGGGCGCGGTTGTGATGAGTTCGAGTTCATACTCCCGTTCGAGGCGCTCCTGGATGATCTCCATGTGGAGCAGGCCGAGAAAGCCGCAGCGAAATCCAAAGCCGAGCGCGACGGAACTCTCCGGCTCGAAGAAAAACGAGGAGTCGTTGAGGCGGAGTTTTTCGAGGGCATCCCGCAACAGGGTGTGTTCGTGGGAGTCCACGGTGTAAAGGCCCGCGAAGACCATCGGCTTGATGTCTTCAAAGCCGGGCAATTGCGCATCGGCGGGGCGGGCGTCGTCGGTTACGGTGTCGCCTATCTTGGTGTCGCCCACGTTCTTGATGGTGGCCGCGAAAAAACCAACCTCGCCCGCCGTGAGCAGGCCGATCTCGACCGGCTTGGGCATGAGAACGCCCATGGATTCGACTTCAAACGATTTTGAATTCGACATGAGGCGAATGCGCTGGCCCTTGCGCATGGTGCCTTGCATGACGCGCACCAGCACAATCACGCCGCGATAGGCATCGAACCAGGAGTCGAAGATGAGCGCCTGCAGCGGGGCATCGGGGTCGCCGGTAGGCGGCGGCAAACGGTGGACGATGGCCTCAAGCACCTCAGGCACGCCCTGGCCGGTCTTGGCGCTCACCGGGATGGCGTCGGTGGCGTCGAGCCCAACGGCCTTCTCAATGGCCTCCTGAGTGCGGACGATGTCTGCCGAGGGCAGGTCGATTTTATTGATAACGGGGATAATTTCAAGGCCGTGATTGATGGCCAGGTAGGCGTTGGCCAGGGTCTGCGCCTCGACGCCCTGGCTTGCGTCGACCACCAGCAGCGCGCCCTCGCAGGAAGCCAGCGAGCGAGAGACCTCGTAGCTGAAGTCAACGTGGCCGGGCGTGTCGATGAGGTTGAGCTGGTAGGTGTTTCCGTCTTGGGCCTTGTACATCATGCGGACGGCGTGAGCCTTGATGGTGATGCCGCGCTCTCGCTCGAGGTCCATGTCGTCCAGGATCTGGGCCTGCATTTCGCGCCCGGTGACTGACCCTGTGAACTCCAGCAGACGGTCGCTCAGCGTCGACTTTCCGTGGTCGATGTGTGCGATGATCGCGAAGTTGCGAAGGAAGCGAGGGTCCATGCGGGGGTTGTCGAAAGTGGGCAATCACGCCGTCGTGGGCGCATTGCCTCCATGGCATAGCTTATCATCGGCATAGTGTCTTCCGCGGGTCGATGCTGACCGCGGCGGCCGCATCCTTTCATGCGCATTGGTTGGAATCGGTATCGTTTGTTTGGTTCGGCCCTGCTGGCGCTTTCGCTGGCGGGGTGCGATCCGTCTCAACCTCTTGCAAATCGCGAGGGAGCGAAGCCGCAGGCCACCGCGCCAGCGCTGCCAGCGCCGCCGCAAACATCTCAAACCGCCGCACCCGCATTGCCTCCGCCGCCCACGCGCGAACAGCAGCGCGTGAACCTGCTGATCGAGCAGGTGGAGCAAGCCTACGCCTACGGCACGGCGGACTATCGCAAGGGGAATTTGGCCGAGGCCAAGGTAGAGTTCGATCGCGCGGTGGACTTGATGCTCACAAGCGGGATCGATATCCGGGGCGATTCGCGTTTGCAGGAGGAGTTCGATCGCATTGTGGACGGGGTCAATGCGCTGGAGATGGAGGCGCTGAAACAGGGGAACGGGTTTGTGCCCAAGGTTGAGCCGTCGCCGGCCGAAGTGGCGAGCGACGTGACCTTCGAGGTTGATCCGAACCTTGTGGCCAAGGCCCGGACGGACCTGGCCACGACCAAGTCCGATCTGCCGCTGGTGGTGAACGACTATGTGGCTTCGTACATCAACTTTTTTGCCAACACTCAGAAGGGCCACAACACGCTGCTGCACTCGTTTCAGCGCGCCGGCCGGTACAAGGCGATGATCCAACGGGTGATGGCTGAAGAGGGCGTGCCGCAGGATCTCATCTATCTCGCCGTGGCCGAGTCGGGCTTTCAGCCCCGAGCCTTGAATGGACGCTCGGGCGCCGGAGGCATGTGGCAGTTCATGCCGCATGGCGACTACGGGCTGGTTCGCAATGCATATGTGGACGAGCGCTTCGATCCGGAAAAATCGACGCGCGCCTACGCCCGCTACATGAAGTTCATCTACAACCAGTTGGGCGACTGGTACCTTTCGATGGCCGGCTACGACTGGGGCGCGGGCAATGTGCAGCGGGCGGTGCAAAAGACGGGGTATGCCGACTTCTGGGAGCTGTACAAACGCAACAATCTGCCGGCGGAGACCAAGAACTACGTACCGGAAATTCTGGCGGCGATTATTATTGCCAATCATCCGACGCAATATGGATTCGACGATGTGACGTTGGACCCGCCCGTGCTGACAGACACTGTGACCATCAACTACTCGGTCGATCTGCGGCTGGTGTCGGACATTGTAGGCGCGCCGATGGATGAGATGATGGCGCTGAATCCCAGCGTACTTCGGATGACCACGCCGCCGGATGCTTCGTTCGATCTGCATCTGCCCGCGGGCACGGCCACCCTGTTCGCGCAGCGGGTTGCGGCGATTCCCGAGGCCAAGCGCAACGCCTGGCGCTACCATCGCGTCGCGGCAGAGGACACTCTGGCTTCAGTGGCGCGGGAGTATCGGGTTTCAGAATCCGAGTTGGCCACAGCCAACCAACTGCGGGCGAGCGAGAGCTTGCAGGGAGTGGAAGGGCTGGTGGTGCCGCAAGCTCCGGCCTCCGCGCTGCCGGCGCACATCGTGCTGTACAGCGCGCGCAAGGGCGATACGCTGGTGACCATTGCCGACCGCTTTGGCGTTTCTCTCAGCCAGTTGCGGCGCTGGAACAACATTACGGGCATCAAGGTTGAGCCAGGCCGGCGGCTGCATGTAGCCGAACCGGCGAACGTATCGCACGCGTCTCGCGCGCATCGCCGCGTGGCCATTGCGGGGACTGGCGCAAAGGCGCATGGAACGGGCTCGGCGAAGGCTTCCTCTCAAGCGCCCACCGCACATGCGGCAAAGAAGACGAATGGGGCATCGAGCGCAAGAAAAGCGCTGCCGCAGAAGCCTGCCACCAAGAGCAAGCATGCCACAAAAAAACAAAAACAGACCAGGTAGCTCATTACGTACTTGTGTTTTGCTAGTGTTTGCGTGCAAGCTAACAGTACAATGAATTCCGCAAGCGGAGCAGTTGCGGCCGTTGCGCGAAGAGGCAAACCAAGACAACGGCAGCGGTGAGCCGCTGGAGGCAATAGGATGGAAGAAGTAATCAGGATGTACGCGATGAGTGACGGCAACCAGGATGGGGAGCCGGTGGAACTGGATCCAGATCACGAAGACTTTGAAGAGGGTGAAGAAGACGAAGAAGTCGAGACCTCCAGCGTGCTGACCTCCTCGGATGACGATGAGGGAGTGGTTGAAGAGGCCATCATCGTGATCGTTGAAGAACCCGCATCGAAGCCGGCCAAAAAGAAGGCCGCGAAAAAGAAGTCCGCGGCAAAGAAGGCCGCTGTGAAGGCTCCTGCGAAAAAGGCTGTAGCCAAGAAGGCCGTAGCCAAGAAGGCTCCCGCCAAGAAGGCAGCCGCGAAAAAAGTTGTAGCCAAGAAGGCTGCAAAGAAATCCCCCGTAAAGCAGAAAAGCACTGGCGCAACGGGTGGAAAGACCGCAGCCAAGAAGGCCGTGGCCAGCAAGCGCGCCAGCAAACCGACCAAAAGAGGTAAAAAGTTGGCAGTTAAGAAAGCAGCAAAGAAGGCGCCCGCCAAGAAGGCAGCAGTGAAGAAAGCAGTTGCCAAGAAGGCTCCGGCGAAGAAGGCAGTTGCCAAGAAGGCACCCGCCAAGAAGGCAGTAGCGAAGAAGGCTCCTGCAAAGAAGGCAGTAGCCAAGAAGGCTCCTGCAAAGAAGTAGAAACGGCAACAGGCAATTCAAGGCAAGCAAAAGAGCCCGGCTATCGTCGGGCTTTTCTGCGTCTGGAGTGAGGCGAATTGCTTACGTTGCGGCAACGGGGGTATTGAGGTGTGCTATATGCCAACGCTGATGCGCGATGTAGTCCTCGATGAGAAAGCGCAGGGTGACGGGAGCGTCGTCGTCTAACCTGCAGCCTGCTTCCAGCCGGTCCTCGGGTATATTGTCGACAACTGCCGCCAGAATCTCGTGCTCCACCTCCCACCAGAGCAGCAGAGTATCCCAGGGCTGGCCGGCATAGCCGTGAGCGGCTACCCATGCGTCCTGCGCGTAATTCGGCCCTGCAAAGCTGCCGTCCGCGGCGGCGCGCACAAAGCGCTGGCGGTTGTTGGCGGCGGAATCGAGCAGGTGACCGACGATCTGCTTGCGGGTCCAGCCTCCTTCGCGCCATGGGGTGTCTGCAACCTGAGGCGGAAGCGCAACCAGAGCGGCGTGAATTTCATTGAGTTGCTTGCGAAAGTGCTGGGCAAGATTCGTGGTCATGAATCCCTCCACACGCCGGGCTGGCGATTGGGATTCTTTCAATTCTAAAAGCAACGGCCCCGTTTCCGGGGCCGCATGGAATCGATCTCTTTTGAACGCCCTATTTCTTGAGTTCGGCGATGGCGGCCAGCACTTCTTCGGAGTGGACAGAAGGATCGACCTTGGTCCATTCCTTGACGATTTTGCCGTGGGGATCGATGAGGAAGGTGTTGCGGCTGGCGATGGTCATGGCACCAAAGTGGCCCAGCGAGCCATACGCATCCACAACCTTGTGCTCCGGGTCGGCCAGCAGGCGGAAGGTTAGCCCTTCCTTGGTGCAGAACTCCTTGTGGCTGTCGGGAGTGTCCACGCTTACGCCCAGAATCACGGCGTTATCGGCATCGAACTTGGCCTGATCGCGCTGGAAGTTGTGAGCTTCAATGGTGCATCCCTTGGTCATGTCCTTGGGATAGAAGTAGAGCACCACCCATTTTCCGCGAAAGCTATCCAGCGAGATCTGGGCGCCATCTTGCGAAGGGAGAGTGAAGCCGGGCGCAACTTGGCCGACGGCTGGCATGGGTTGATCGGCCGCATGGACTGTGACGAACGCAACCGCGAGCACAAGGGCCGCGGACAAGACGAAGAGAAGGGGCTTTCTCATAGGGAACCTCCAAAAGCAGGGAACAGGGATTAGGGAACAGGGAACAGCAGGAACGTCAACTGGAGGTAAACCTGCTGCCAATTAGTATATCCGCTGGGAGCGGAGGAGCGATTGCGGATCAACGACCGCCTTTCCTGTCCCCTGTTCCCTAATCCCTGTTCCCTGCCGTCAATCAGTATCCGCGCGGAGTGGCCACAATGGCAATGCCTGCCTGGGCGGCGCGTTCCAGCAGGGAGTCGCGATCGAAGAGAAGCGTGCGGCCAGCCTCGACGGAGAGGCAACTTGCGCCTGCCCGGACCATGGTCTCAATCGTGTCGATGCCGATCACGGGCACGTCGAAGCGCATGTCCTGAGAGGGCTTGGCCACCTTCACCACGGTCAACTGGCGTTCGAGCGTCGAAGCGGGCTCTGAAGCGGGCCCAGACGCATCGTCCTCCAGCGAGCGCATCAGTTGGCCGGCGCGCTCGATTGCGGCGTCCGTGCCTTCCATGGCCTCGACGGCGACACATGCCTGGGCAGCCACGACTACCGTTTGTCCAATGTCGAATCCGGCCAGGGCGCGGGCCACTCCCAGGCCGTACTCGATGTTTTTGCGCTCTTCGTCGTCCGGGGCGCGCCCACCGGCTACAGTTTCAGTGAGCACGCCCTCCTCAGCCAGCAGCGGCTCAAGGAACGCGGTGGAACTGATCAGCTCAATGCCCTCGTCGCCGAGGACCTTGGCGACCGCGCCGAGCAGCATGTCGGTGTTCCGGGTGCGGAGGTTGAGCAGCAGCTTGGCCAGGCGCCAGTCGGGGCGGATGCTGGAAAAAATCTGCTTGTGCTTTACCTGGCCGGCCATTACAGCCTTTTCGACGCCTTCTTTGTGGAAGACCTCGATCAGACGGGAGAGCTCGCCCAGCGAGAGCCAATGGACGGTGATGTGCCCATCCGCGGCTGCGCGCTGGTCGATCTCCGGGTCAGTCTCTTCGCGAATGGCGGCGACCACCACGGCGAATCCCTGCGCGCGCGCCGCATCCAGGAGGAGGAAGGGAAAGCGGCCGTTGCCGGCGATGAGGCCGAGTTTCATGGCGCCCGCCGAATCGGAACCCGGCGCAAGATTACGTTCTGTCTCACCGCAGCACCCATTCGCCGGAACGCTTGATTTCTCGATACATGGCGTCCGGGGCAAGGTCGATTTCACCGGGCCAAGTGACCGCACCGTCTTCAACGCGCGCCTGCCGGAAAAAATCCGGGGCCTTCAGGGCCTCGAAGACGCCGCTCAGATGACTGGGTTCAAAGCGCACCTTGCCCTCGGTGCCGTCCTGAAACCGGACAGCGAGCTCCAGCGGCGAGAGAGGTTGGACTGAGACTACATTCCAATGCATTGCGTTACTCCCAAAAGCATACGCCACGAGAGACGACCTTCGGAGCGCTATGCTCTCTCAAAGCACTCCCAGTGGATGCCTCCACGCTCATTGTCGAGAATCAGGCAGCCGTTCTCGATGCGCGTGACGACGCCAATGTCCCGTGGCTGCAGCCTCATTCTGTCAAACGAAGACCAGGTCCATCCGTAGGCATGCGCATTCGGCGCAAAGCGCACCCGATCTCCAATTCTGAATGGGTTCGCCTTTTGCGCTTCAGTCATGGCCCCTTACTTGATGACCCCGCGATGGCTGCGCTCGATGAAGGCGGCAAGAATCTCTACGTCCTCGCCTTCGAGTTCCTTGATCTTCTCCAGAGCCTGCGAGGTGTTCAGCTTGGCCGCCAGCAGAAGTCGGAAGGCCTTCTGAAGCGTTTGCAGGCGCTGGGGCGAGAAACCTCGCCGGGCGAGGCCGACCTTGTTGATGCCGAATGCCTTGTTCTCACGGCGCGACGAGGTGAGCGAAAAGGGCAGCACGTCCTGGGTGACGATGGTGCCGCCGCCGACAAAAGCGTACTGGCCCACGATGCAGCCTTGGTGGACAGGGCAGAAGGCGCCCAGGGTCACATAGTCCTCGATGAGGACGTGGCCGGCTAGTGTGGCGGCGTTGGCCAGGATGCAGTGGTTGCCCACATGGCTGTCATGGCCGATATGCACGCAGGTCATGAGCAGGCAGTTGGAGCCGATCCGCGTGATGCCGCCGCCGCCCACGGTGCCGCGACTGATGGTTACGCTCTCGCGGATGGTGTTGTCGTCGCCGATTTCCAACTCCGTCGGTTCGCCGCCATACTTCAGATCCTGCGGCGGGACGCCGACGGAGCAGAACGGGTGAAACACATTGCGCGCGCCGATGCGGGTGCGGCCGTCGAGGACGACGTGGGAGAGGAGGGTGCAGTTTTCACCGAGAACGACTTCTGGCCCGATGGTGCAGAAGGGGCCGACGCTGCAGGAGTCCGGAACGACGGCTCCGGGAGCGACCACGGCGCTGGGATGGATGCTCACTCCGGGGTCACCACTTCTTGCACTGGCGCGGCCTTCGCGTCTGAGGCTGTGTCTGGGGCTTCTGGCAGGGGCTCTGGCGCGGCCGGGCGGGGTTCGCGGACCCTGGGCACCACCTGGCAGGTGAGCGTGGCCTGGCAGGCCAGCTTGCCGTCTACAAAGGCCTTGCCTTCAATGCGGCCGACGCGGGTCTTCATGGAGAGCACGTCCACTTCGATGCGCAACTGGTCGCCGGGCGTCACCGGGCGGCGGAACTTGGCGCGCTCGATACCGGTGAAGACCACGAGTTTGTTATCGCGGTCCTGAATTGCGGCCATCATGATGATGGCGCCGGCCTGGGCCATCGCTTCCACCACAAGCACGCCGGGCATGATGGGGTAACCGGGAAAGTGTCCCTGAAAAAAGGGCTCGTTGATGGTGATATTCTTGATGGCCACCACCCGCTTTGTGGGCTCGAATTCAACAATTCTGTCGATCAACAGAAACGGGTAGCGGTGGGGAAGAAAACCCATGATCGCCTGGATGTCAAACGTCATTCTCTGGCTCCAAAGGGCGCGTGTGCGGGGCCGCTTGCGCTCGTCTGGATTATAAACAAGCCTGCTCGAGGAATGTTCGGGGGCTGCACTTAACCTACCGCATAGATTGGATCGGTCTCGAACAGGCCGGGGAAATACTCGAAACCGAATTCGCGCATCCGCTCCGGCCACTCGCGCATGAAGGCCGTGAACTCATCTGCCGGAACCGGCCGCTGAAAGAGATATCCCTGGCCGGCCTCGCAGCCGATCTTGCGCATGACTTCAAGCTCGCCGCGTTCCTCAATTCCTTCGGCCACCATGCGCAGCTTCAATTGCCGGCCCATGGCGACAATGGTTTCGCACAGCGCCAGCATGTCCGGGCAGCGGTCAATCCCGCGGATGAAGCACTGGTCGATTTTCATCGTGTTCAGGGGCAAATGTCTCAGCACGTTAAATCCTGTATACCGGGTGCCAAAATCGTCGATAGCGACACGAACCCCGATCGCCCTCAGTTGCCGCATCCGCTGGGTAAACAGTTCTTCGTCTTCGAAGGCCAGCGATTCGGTCAGCTCCAGTTCCAATTGCGTGGGCGCGATGGGAATATTTTCCATGATGCTGCGCACCATGCGGGGAGAGTCGTCCGCGCGCAAGTTGGCCGCGGAGGCGTTCACGGCGACAAGCGGCAAGGCCAGGCCGAGATCGCGCCATTCCCGGGCCTGTTCCAGCGTGGTTCGCAAACCGAATTCAAAGATGCGGTGAATCAGATCGGAGCGCTCGGCGACGGGAATAAACTCGCTGGGCGGGATGGCGCCCAGATCGGGGTGGTTCCACCGGATCAACGCCTCCGCGCCCAACACCTGTCCCGTCATCAGATCCACCTTGGGCTGGTAAACCATATGGAACTGGCCCTGATCCAGTCCCTTGCGCATTTCCACCTCGAGCAGGTGATCGCGCACGATCAGGCTGTTCATCCTGGGATGGAAGGCAACGACGATCCGGCTCTTGATGTAGCTGGCGCGGGCGGCTGCCAGGCCGGCAAAACGCACCAAGTCGTCGGCCGACGCGGTGTCGGAAGGGAAGAATGCTACTCCAGTCGCCACCTCCGGCTCGGTGGCCTCATCGCGCGGCCGCTGCGGCGTGAGCATGTCTATGACGTCCTGGACGCGGCGCCGGCCGTACTTGCCGAGTTTATAGGCTCCCATGGCCACCAGGAAGCTTCGGGCGCCGAAGCGCCCCAACAACGCATCGTCATCGACGACGGAGCGCAGAGTTTCCGCAATGCGGCGCGCCAATGCCTCGGCTCCCGTCCAGCCCAATAGAGAAAACTCCTTGCGCAGATTCAGCAGGTCGATCCAGATCAGCGCGACCTCCTCGCCGGGCTGAATACTTCTCAGATGAGCCGCAAGGGCATTCTGAAAGGCGTGGTGGTTCAATAGGCCGGTTTGCGGGTCGTAGCGCAGACTGAATTCCAGGATCTGGCGGTCGAGTTCGTCGCTGGCAGTGGGATCCAAGAGAGGTTCGATCCTCTTTGCGCGATTCGCGCCAAACGTCAGATCCGATCGTTGGCCCGCCACAAATCCTCCTGTGATGAATGCGATTTTGGCTCAAACGCAATCGCGCTCATCGTACGAAGATGCCGAAAAGGAGCCCTCCATGCATTCCGCATGAACTGAGTTGGCCCTTCGGATTTCTTCGCGAACGTCCGAGGGCCACAGCTTGTTTCTACTCAGTCAAGTAGGCCCGTGCAAGGGAAAAGATCGAATTGGGCTGCAACTTGTGTGCTATCTATAACGATTTATTGGTCAAAACAGCCCACTCTTGCTGGATTAACTACCCAAAGATTCAGGGTAGACACATCCTGGCCGCTCATCCGCCGCATCCTGCATGGGCCGCGGACAAGCCAAGCTGGGGAGTGTTCGTGGTGCGCTATTTCTTGATTCGGCTGGCCGCTGCGTCCACGTTCCAGAAGTCGGGCGGCAACTGCTGGTTATAGGTGACGTGGACAATGAAATACTGCCGGATGATTTCGTCGTTCTTGAAGCGTGTGATGGTAAACGGGGTGGGAATGCCGTCAAACGTGTGGTAGTCGTCGTACTCCTCCGCGTCAAGGTTCTTGTCTTTGAAGACTGGATCGCGCCACTGGAAGGTGCGGCGGAGCGGCAGGTGAGTCTGCGTGTCCATCTGGATGGTGACGGCCTCGTTCTGGGCAGATATGAGAGTCACCTGATCGGCCAGATGCCGCTCCGCCAAGCGCTTCCCCTCGTACACAAGGATGGTCTTGGGATCGTTGAGCCAGGTTTTGACGACGGTCTCGATCGAGTGGTCGCGGCGGCGGAGCCAGTCGTCCACCTGCTCCTGGGGCAGAGCCTTCTTGCCGCGATAGGTGACCTCCCAGCCCTCGCGCCCAATGTAAAACTGCACCACGTCGCGGTGCTTGGTGTATTCAATGCGGTCCTGGTCCG
>Ga0255349_1000092_pt1 | contig 35744 bp, 24 predicted proteins | sample CBST25v15metaG_FD_189947 | JGI IMG/M metagenome (GOLD analysis project Ga0255349, IMG submission 189947) | Peat soil microbial communities from Stordalen Mire, Sweden - C.B.S.T-25.v15 | ecosystem: Environmental > Terrestrial > Soil > Wetlands > Peat | place: Sweden: Norrbotten County, Stordalen...
GAGATTCTTGCCTTGGGCCGCCTTGCCCCCCAAAAAGGTTTTGATCTGCTGATTGAAGCATGGTCCGCAGCCAGCCTGCGGCTGCCCGGCTGGTCTCTGCACATAGTCGGCGATGGACCGATGCGCGATGAGTTGGTGCAGCGGACGGGCGCTTTGGGGATCGAGGACAGGGTAACATTCTCTCCATTTTCGGACAATCCATTTTCTCTGTACTCGGAATGCGGAATCTTCGTTCTCAGTTCGCGGTTTGAAGGCTTGCCGTTCGTGCTGATCGAGGCGATGACCTGCGGAGCCGCTTGCATCAGCTTTGATTGTCCGAATGGGCCGCGTGAAGTCATCCGCCACGGGAGCAACGGCCTTCTGGTTCCGGCCGAGCGGGTGGATGATCTCGCGAATGCAATTGTAAAACTGGGCGCGAATCCGACCTTGCGCGAAAGGCTGGGAGAAGCGGCGCGAGGCGTTGCTCAATCTTTTTCCGAGCCGCACGTGACAGCAAGCTGGCATGAAGTGCTATACGGCCAGATCGAGACCGCCAAGAAGCCTGTCACTTCTGTAGCGGCAAGCCGTGCCGCCGGATTCAGGGCGGTATGACAGCGAGCCGCACAACCTCGATCGCGGCGATCCTTCGCGCCGTGCCATGCGAAATGAAATACGGCCGGGACACTCGGTTTCGGAAGGGAGTCTTCGAATGAATATCAATTGGGAAATGAAGTCCTTGGCATTTCACTACCTAGATACCTTCTCCCTGCATAAGACACTCTATTTTTTGCAACGGAATGTTACAAAGAGAGCCAGAGTCAATATTGAAGCGGGATACAAGAACTGGCGGGTTCATCAAAGCAATCTTGCTACGCTGGAGCGTCCCAAGGTCTTCGAGTTCGGAGCCGGAAAGGATTTGTCGCAGAACATCTATCTCTCTCGATATGTTGGCGCGCAGACGGTCGTCGATCTGTTTCCGATGCTCAACATCGATCTGGTGAATGAGGCGGCATCGCAGATAACCAATCGATATTCATTTAAAGCTCATGAAACGATAACCTGCATCGCCGATATCGAGCGATATTATCGGGTGCGCTATTTTGCGCCATTTGATGCCACCAAGACCAATTTTAAAGACAACGCATTCGACAGTTGCATTTCCACCAACACACTCGAGCATATTCCCGTGCACACTATCGTCTCGATCTTCAGGGAGTTGAGGAGAATTATCCGGCCGGGGGGACTGATTTCCGCCATTATCGACTATTCGGATCATTATGCTCACACCGACTCGAATATAGGGCCCCTCAATTTCTTGCAATACTCCGCCGAAAAATTCAAGAAGCACAATTGCAACATCCACTATCAGAATAGGCTGCGTCATTACGACTATGCCCGGATATTCGAAGCGATGGGCTATCAGTGTCTCAGGAGCGAAGCCTCGAATATCGCTCCGCCACCGACCTGGATTTCTCCCGAATTTGATCAGTCGGAGCCTTCTCTGTGCGCTTTGAGTGGAGTTTTTCTGCTCCGGAACCCGGAATAGGTTCGACGAGGTCCGCCTTGCCTCTCAGAGCATCTTGCGCGCGCTCCGAGAGACCGGCCGCCAATTTACGTGCCGCAATCCTGCCTCTGCACCCGGCTTGTGGCCGTCTTTTGAATGAGTACTCATGACAAGGGTATAATCAGCCCCATGGCGGCGCAGACGCTCAAGAATTTGGTGGAGACGGACGATCCGGAGGCCGAATCCGGCATCGAGCGAAAGCTGCATCGGCTGGAAGCGCAGCTTTTGCAGTTGGACAACTTGATGGTGGCTTATTCGGGCGGCGTGGACTCCGCATTCCTGGCGGCCACGGCGCATCGCATCTTAGGCAGCCGGATGCTGGCCGTGCTGGCGGACTCTCCCAGTTTGTCTCGTCGCGACTTCGAGCAGGCGCGAGCCTTTGCGCGTACGCAAGAGTTACCGCTGCATATCATTGCAACCGAGGAACTGAGCCGGCCTGAATACCGGCGCAACGACGCCAATCGCTGCTTCCATTGCAAGGACGAACTCTTTGGCGCCATGGAGGCGCTGGGCTGGAAGCTGGGCTTTGAGCGCGTCGCCTATGGCATGAACGCCGACGACACCAGGGACTTCCGTCCTGGGCAGCGCGCAGCGGAGGAGCACGCTGTGCTGGCGCCGCTCTCCGAGGCCGGATTGACGAAACTCGAAGTGCGCGCACTCTCGAGGGCAGCCGGTTATTCGCTTTGGGACCGCCCGGCAGCGCCTTGTCTGGCCTCACGCGTTGCGTATGGGCGCGAGGTTACGCGCGAGGTTCTCGCACAAGTGGAAGAGGCCGAGGAGAGTTTGCGTCAATTGGGCTTCCGCGAACTGCGCGTCCGTCATCACGGAGAGTTGGCCCGCGTGGAGATTTCCCGCGCCGAGTTACCGCGCGCTCTCACGATGGAGATGCTCGACGCCATCACCGCCGCTCTCAAGCGGACCGGCTTCCAGTATGTGACGCTCGATTGCGCGGGCTTTCGGTCCGGCTCCATGAACGCGATCTTGCCCATCGAAGTGCTGGCGCGGCGCGGCGCGTAGCCAACAGTTTAGAATCACAGTGCGATGACTATTGGCTATCTGGAATGTTTTTCCGGCATCAGCGGCGATATGCTGCTGGGCGCTCTTGTGGATGCGGGCGTCCCTTTTCAACGTTTAGAGGAAACGGCGGCTGCGCTGGGCGTAGGCGCGCGCCTGCAAATGCGCAAGGTGAGCCGCGGCGGTCTGGCCGCAACCAAGGTGGATGTCCTCACGCCCGATACTCCGGCAGCCGAGCCGGAAGACTCTCATCACGATCATCCCGGAGACACGCACGCCGGGCATCAGCACCAAGCGCATTCCCATCCGGCGCACTCTCACGCGCCGCATCGCGCCCTCGCGTCGATTCTTGAAAGCATTCGCTCCGCGCCGCTTTCCGACGCCGTGAAAGCCCGCGCTAGTCGCGCCTTTCAACTGCTGGGCGAGGCCGAAGCGGCCATTCACTCGGTTCCCGTCGAAGAGGTGCATTTTCACGAGGTGGGCGCGGTGGACACGATCGTCGATGTCGTCTGCGCCGCCGCGGGCGCCGAGGCGCTGGACAGGGAACTGGGCGTCGTACGCTGGCTCGCTTCGCCGCTCAACGTGGGAAGCGGCACCGTCGTCTGCCAGCATGGCACGCTTCCCGTTCCCGCCCCGGCGACGCTGGCTTTGCTGGGCCGAGCACCGGTTTACGCGGCAGGCACGCCGATGGAGCGCGTGACCCCGACCGGTGCGGTGCTGCTGCGCATGCTCGATGTGCGCTATGAGCCGCTTCCGCCGATGCGCATCGTAAAAACGGGCTACGGAGCGGGCGGTCGCGAGACGCCGGGCGAGCCCAACCTGCTGCGCCTGCTGGTGGGCGAAGAAGAGTCTACAGGGAGCGCTGCAAGCGGAAGCGAAGCGATTGCAGTCATGGAAACGGTCATCGACGATTGCAATCCGCAGTTGCTCGCCTATGTCAGCGAGAGGCTGCTTGAAGCTGGCGCATGGGACGTCTATCGCGCCGCGGTGCAGATGAAGAAGGGGCGCGCCGGCGTGCAGATGACCATCCTCTGCCGCCCCGATCTCGTTTCCGCGCTGCGCGACCTGCTCTTCCGCGAGACCACCACCATCGGCCTGCGCTGGAGGCTGGAGAACAAGATATCCCTGGCGCGCGAGTTCGTGGATGTTGAAACACGGTGGGGCAAAGTGCGCATCAAGGTTGCCCGCCTGCCGAACGGCGAACAGGCCAACGCCGCACCGGAGTATGAGGATTGCCGCCGCCTCGCCATCGAACACGCAGTTCCACTCAAGCTGGTGACGGAAGAAGCCATGCGGGCCTACGCGGCTTCCGGCAAGGAGAAGAGCTGATGGATCGCGCTCAAATCGAGGTTCTGCTCAAGGACGTGAGCGAGGGGCGCACGGCAGTCAACGATGCGCTCGACCGTCTGCGCGATCTGCCCTTCGAGGATCTGGGCTTCGCCAAGCTCGACCATCACCGCACGCTACGCACCGGGATGCCGGAGGTGATCTTTGCCGCCGGCAAGACCGCGGCGCAGGTGGCCGAGATCTTCGCCCGCATGGCGCATGCCGGAGGCAATGTGCTGGCCACGCGCGTCACCCGCGAAATGTTTGAGGCTGTCCGCGCCATGGAAGAGCAAAATCAGCAGACACGCGCCGCGTTCCATGAGACCGCCCGCGCTATCACGCTCACGCAGGCTCCCGCCACTCCGGGGAAGGGAACTGTCGCCGTCGTCTGCGCGGGCACCAGCGACTTGCCTGTGGCCGAGGAGGCCGCGGTCACGGCGCGGCTGATGGGCAACACGGTCGAGTTGATCGCCGATGTGGGCGTGGCAGGCATTCATCGCCTGCTGGCGCAAAAGAATGCGCTGCAAGCGGCGCGCGTGCTGATCGTCTGCGCGGGCATGGAAGGCGCGCTACCCACCGTCGTCGGCGGCCTGGTGAACGCGCCTATTCTCGCCGTGCCCACCAGCGTCGGTTATGGCGCTTCCTTCGGCGGCGTGGCCGCGCTGCTGGGGATGTTGAACACCTGCTCACCCAATGTCTCCGTCGTCAACATCGACAATGGTTTCGGCGCGGCATGCATTGCCTCGCTGATCAATCACCTATGAAATTCGCCACCTGTGAAAATCCAACTGTGAAGATCGGAACTGACCTTGCGCTCGGAATGTGTCTCTCGAACCGGCCGGTTCAGAGAGATATTCGTCCGCATCTTCGTGGCGGCGGCGGCTGGGCTCAATCCGGCTCATCTTGAAATCCGGGAAGGCTTTTGAGTGAGCGTGTGTCCGTTGGTGCTGAGGGTTTGGCAAGAATTCGGCAGGCCGGTCAATTTTCCTTGCTGTAAAGCAGATCCCGGATGGCACGCCGCCGGGCCGCGTTCATTTCGACGTCGGCCTTGCCATCAACGAGACCGGGGCGGGGCGCTGCGGCGGAACCCGTCGATTCGGGCTCGCTGCACTCTGGGCAGCGGTTGGCGAAGCCGGGCTTATCCGGCTTCAATTCGAACTCTTCGGAGCAGACGACGCACACTTTAAGTGGAAAGGCCATACACTCCTTATGATAACTCCGGACGACTGACCCGTTCGTCTCACGCAGCGCCCGCACCCCGGCAATTTTGCGCACGTCCTTTGCTCGAAAGCGGTCAATCCGGAACTCCGCGGAGAAGCTCAACTTCGCCGGAAATGAGAGGATAAAGTCACCAACCTGCCGCGGGCTAATCCGCCCCGGCCAGAGGGAGACGTCAGGGATGAGGCAGATTGTCGCCGTGATCTTCGGCTTGGGCTTGCTGGGCAACGCGCTGCTGTTTGTGCCGCAGATCTTCGCCGTATGGCGAAAAAAGACGGACGAGGGCATTTCACTGGTTACTTTTGGCGGCTTCTGCGCGCTCCAGGTCGTCAGCGTTGTGCATGGACTCTACGAGCACGATCTCGCCATGGTCTTGGGCATGGGAGCAAGCCTGCTCACCTGCGGGAGCGTGACGTTTTTGACCGTCATCTACAGGGGCAGGCGGTTGCGGGCGGAAAAAATGAGATGTGTGACTCTCAGGGATTGAAAGTGAAAGCGGGGTCAGGCCGCCATTTTTGAGAAAAATTCCGCGAAAAACTAGCCCAGAAAGATGCCCGCAATCGAGGCTGAAATCAGGTTAGCCATGGTGCCTGCGAGCATGGCCCGCACGCCTAGTCTGGCCAGGTCGTTGCGGCGCTCGGGAACCAGCGCGCCGATGCCGCCAATCTGCATTCCGATGGAGCCCAGATTCGCAAATCCGCACAAGGCAAAGGTCGCGATGGTGAAGGAGCGCGGGGCCAGCGTCGCTCTTTCCGCGCCCAGCTGGATGTAGGCGATGACTTCATTGAGAGCCATGCGCGTGCCCAGCAGGTTACCAATTGCCCCGCAGTCGTGCCAGGGAATGCCGATTAGCCAAGCCACGGGCGCGAAGAGAAAGCCCAGAATCTGACCCAGCGAACCGGGCACCCAGTGCATGCCGGCGTGCAGATGCACCCAGCCCAGCAGGCTGTCGAGCAGGGCCACCAGAGCCAGAAAACTGATGAGCATGATGGCCACGTTGAAAGCCAGCTTGCCGCCGTCGATGGTGCCGCGGGCGATGGCGCCGACGAAGTTTTCCTCCTTGTGCAGCTCGTCTTTGGGGATCACCACCCGGCCCTCGGTGGCGGGAACTCCGGTCTCCGGAACCAGCATTTTGGCGATCAGGATGGTGCCCGGCGAGGTCATGATGACGGCGGCCAGCAGGTGGCGCGGCTCGACGCCCTGAGCAATGTACATGGCCATGATGCCGCCCGAGACGTGGGCCATGCCACTGGTCATGATGGTCATCAGCTCGCTGCGTGTGGCCCCGGCCAGAAACGGGCGAATCGTCAGCGGCGCCTCGGTCTGGCCCATGAAGATGGAGGCGGCCACGTTCATGCTTTCAGCGCCGCTGATGCGCATGGTCTTCAGCATCACCCAGGCCATGCCGCGGACGATGATCTGCATCACGCCGATGTGGTAGAGCATGGCGAAGAAGGCGGAAATGAAGATGATGGTGGGCAGCACCTGAAAGGCGAAGATGGAGCCGAAGGAGCCGGTGGGAAGGCCGAGAACCGGGCCGAAGAGAACCTGGGTGCCGGCGTAGGTGGAGGCCAGCATCGATTTGACCACGCCGCCGGCCCAGGCCATCGCCTCCTCGCCCAGCGAAAAGCGCAACACCAGAAAGGCGAAGACAAGCTGCAGGCCCAAGCCCCAGGCGACCGTGCGCCAGCGAATGTGTTTGCGGTCGGTTGATCCCAGATAGGCCGCCAACAAAACGGCCAGAATTCCCAGCACTCCGGTGAATCGAACCAAAACGAACTCCTCGAGAAGCGGCGGTCAGAGATTAATGGTCAGGTTTCCCCGCGCGGGCGCGAAATAGTTGCTGTCTTCGGTGCGGCGGATGAAGCCCACCGTCAGGCTAGCAGCTAGAGGCCGGAAGCTCGAAGTGGGTGCGGAGAAACGGTGCTTCCGGCGCCGCGCAGATGGGCCTCGGCCTCCTCGCGGGTGAAGATGCGGCTGACCAGCGGCACCGGCTGCGGTGGGGCTGGCGAAAAAGTGATGGCCTGCCGGAGAATTGCCTCGGACTCGTCGAGCAACGCTGCGTGGGTGGCGTAGAGAGTGGCCAGCGGCTGGCCCTTCCGGACGCACGCGCCGCGCCGGGCGTGGAACTGGATGCCGGCGTGGGGATCGACTGGCTCCCCCGCCTTCTCGCGTCCCGCGCCGGTCCGCTGCACAGCCCATCCCAGGACGGTGGTGTCCATAGCGGAGACGTAGCCGCCCTCCCAGGCCTCGACCACCCGCGTTGCGCCCGGACGGTGGAAGCTGGCGGGGTCATCGAAGACCTGCGCGTCGCCACCCTGCGCTTCGACCATGGCGAGGAAGACGCGCAAGGCCGAGCCGTTGTCCAGAGCCGCTTCAGCGCGCGCAGAACCCGCCCCGGGTGACTCGGCCAGGCCACCCAGATGGATCATCCAGCCGGCCAGAGTGAGAGAAAGCTCGCGCAGATCGCGATTCTGTGCTCCGTTTCCGGCGGGGCTCACACCGGGCCGCTGGCCTCTGAGCAGCTCGACCGCCTCCATCAGCTCGATCCAGTTGCCGGCCATGCGTCCCAGCGGCTGGCCCATATCGGTCAGCAGGGCCACGGTCCGCGTTCCGGCGGCTTCGGCCGTGACCACCATCAGGGCGGCCAGGTATTCGGCCTCTTCCCGCTTGCGGAGGAAGGCGCCGGAGCCGGTCTTCACATCGAGCACCAGCGCGTCCAGGCCCGCGGCCAGCTTTTTGCTCAGAATCGATGCGCAGATCAGGCCCGGGCTTTCCACCGTTCCGGTGCGGTCGCGCAAGGCATAGAGAACGCGGTCGGCCGGTACCAGCGACGGGGTCTGGCTGACGATGGCGACGCCACACTTTTGCAAAACTGTCTCGAATTCGGACAGTGTGAGCGCGGTGCGGAAGCTGGGAATGGCCTCCAATTTATCCAGAGTCCCGCCGGTGTGGCCGAGGGCGCGGCCGCTGATCATGGGCACAGCCAGGCCACAGGCCGCGGCGATGGGCGCGGCAAGGAAGCTGGTCTTGTCTCCCACGCCGCCGGTGGAGTGCTTGTCAACCGCCGCCCTTCCAAGTCCTACGGGCGAAAATTTCTCTCCGGAGTCGCGCATGGCCAGGGTCAGCGCGCGGGTTTCGTCCAGCGAGAGGCCGCGCAGAAAGGCGGCCATCAGCCAGGCCGAGAGCTGCTCGGGCGGAATGGACCCATCCGCCGCGCCTGCGACCAGAAAGCCGATCTCGCGCGGGTCCAGAGAGCCGCCGTCGCGCTTTTTCCGGATTATGTCGATGATGTGCAACGGCGGGAGAGGCCGGGCGGAAGCGGAAGAGGGCATCATGCGCTGAACCTCGATTTTGCGGTCAGTTGAGATTATCGCAAGCAGCTGTGGTGAGGGAAATTGCTCGTTGGCGGTGTCCGGACCCATAAAGAGGCGGAAAATCTCCAAGAACAAGATGGCCGCGCTGTTGAAGACCAGCCGCACACAGGTTGACCGGTAGCTCGATCCGAAGAACGATATTCGCTGTCGAGCTTGCAGCGTCCGGCGCGATAGTGGGGCGGCGGGTTTCGATTGAGCTGGAGCTGGTTCAGGGGCTTGTTGCATTCCGACGGCCGTTTGGATATGATGCATAGAAGTGCCCAAGGGAAATCTTTGGGCCGTCATAAGCACCACGGTTTCTGGGCCTGTTCGAGTGGGCCGCTGGGAAGACGCGAAACGCGTTGCCCGTGCGGCTAGCACCAGGCACTCCGCAAAGCGGGGCTGGCAGAGGCGGTGGGAGACGAGGGAAGAATGGCAAAAATCAGCAAGAACATGATGAAGGCGCGCGCGGCCGTGTCCAAACCCGCCTATGCGCTGCCAGAGGCAGTGGAACTGCTCAAGCAGGTCAAGTACGCCAAGTTCGACGAGACTGTCGACCTAACCATGCGGCTCGGAGTGGATACGCGTCATGCCGACCAGATGGTCCGCGGCACCGTGGTGTTGCCGCACGGGTTGGGCAAGACCAAGATCGTGGCCGTGATCGCATCAGGCGACCGCCAGAAGGAAGCCACCGAGGCCGGCGCGGACTTTGTGGGCGGCGAGGAGATGGTGGAGAAGATCCAGAAGGAAAGCTGGACCGCCTTCGATGCGTTGATCGCCACGCCGGACATGATGAAGGTGGTGGGCAGATTGGGCAAGGTGCTGGGCCCCAAGGGCTTGATGCCGAATCCCAAGACCGGAACGGTGACCATGGACGTGGCCGCCGCGGTCAAAGAGATCAAGGCCGGCAAGGTGGAGTTCCGCGCCGACAAGACCAGCTTGGTGCACGTGCCGGTAGGCAAGCTGAGTTTTGACCCGCAGAAGCTGGTGGATAACGCCACGACGGTGATCGGGGCGATTGTGCGCAACAAGCCTTCAGCAGCCAAGGGCAAATACATCAAGAGTGTGACGCTGAGCTCGACGATGGGTCCTGGTGTGCCGCTGGATTCGGCGGTTGCGGACGCGGCCGGCAAGCACTAGCCAGAGATCAGAGATCAAGGGTCAGAGATCAGTCGATTCGATGATCCGATCGGCGATTTTGCCTGACCCGCGGACGTTGGCAAAAGGATTTGCGACAAAGCGCCCACAAGAGGGCGAGAAGAGAGATTGGGAAGCAGCGGACAAGGATCGGATACTTACGTTCTGATCTCTGATCTCTGGCCCCTGATCTCTGTAGCGGAGCGAAGACAATGGCGATTTCAAAAGCAAAAAAGACGGAGAAGGTTCAGTTGCTGGCCAAGGAGCTGGAGACCTCGACGACGGCGATTATCGGCACCTTTGCCAAGCTGACCGTGGCCAAGGACTTTCAGTTGCGCAAGGTGATTCGCGAGGCGGGCGGCAAGTATCGCGTGGTGAAGAACAAGCTGGCGGCTGTATCTGGCCAGGGCACGCAGGTCGAAGCCGCACTGAAGGGCCTCAAGGGCGTCAACTCGGTGGCGTTCACGGCGGGCGACCCGGTGGCGTTGGCCAAGGTCTTTGCCAAGTGGGCCGGCGATAACGCGGAGTTTCAGTTCAAGCTGGGCATCGTGGACGGCAAGCTGCTCTCGGTGGATGAGATCAAGGCTCTGGCGACCATGCCAGGCAAGGAAGAGCTGTTCTCGAAGCTTTTGTTCCTCATCAACGCGCCGGCGCAGCGGTTGGCAACCGTGCTCAATGCCACGGGCCGCGACTTTGCCGTCGTTTTGGGCCAAGGCATAGAGAAGGAAAAGTTTGCCGGGGAAACAGCCTCGGCCTGAAGGCCGCAAGCTTCTAGCCTTTAGCTTCTAGTTTTTTTGCGGGAAGCCTGACGGTTGGTCCTCTCGGAGAAGAGCTAGAAGCTAGCAGCTAAAAGCTGCTTTTAAGAGATTCGACCGGAAACCCAGGCGGGAAGTGCGCGGGTCTGGCGCATCGGAAACTTGCCGTCCTGATTTGTGGTTGCAGTAAAACAATTCAAAACGTTTGTGATTGGAGAAGAAAATGGCGGATCTAGCGCAGTTGGAAGAGCAAATTGTGGCCCTGAGCCTGCTGGAAGCGGCGGCTCTGGTGAAGAAGTTGGAAGAGCGGCTGGGAGTTTCGGCGGCGGCGGCGGCTCCGGTGGCGGTGGCCGCAGCTGGCGCGGCGGCTCCGGTGGCAGAGGAGAAGACCGAGTTCCAGGTGATTCTGAAGGACTTCGGCGCCAACAAGATCAGCACCATCAAGGCGGTGCGCGAAGTGACCTCTCTGGGTTTGAAGGAAGCCAAGGATTTGGTGGATGGCGCGCCCAAGGCGATCAAGGAGAACGCGACCAAGGACGAAGCTGAGGCGATCAGGAAGAAGTTTGAAGGTATTGCGACCGTCGAAATCAAGTAGATTTCGATCAAGCGATTCCGGGCCGCGAGCCCGGGTAACTTGCAAGGCTGGCCGAGACGCGCTACGATAGTTGTTGCGCGTCTTTCTGGCTCATTCCGTTTTTCGGGAGATGAGGCAGAATGTGATGGACGCGTCTTGAGAGTTGCGGGTTGGCACGCATGAGTTTTCTGGTAGGACGTGCGGCAGGGCGGCTGGACAGAGGACTCGGTGCTTTTGTTAAGTGCTTTGAGGTCAACAGTTTACTTGGCGACATGCGGGGTTACCGTTGACGGTTAGCGAGTGGCTGGCGAGCGAGCGGCAGAAGCGAGCTTTGGGATCTGCGAGAGCAGTGCAAGAGAATTCGGATGGGAGCACAGGCTATAAGCCGCGCTCGTAAGGCATTGTGTCCTTGCGGGCTATTTGTGTCTCTTGGCTGAGCTGGAGCGTATTTTTTTTGATCCTTTTTGTTGCGAGCATACCAGAGCCTTCCGCGGATTTAGCCGTTGTGTTTTCTTCCTCGATTGTGCGCAGTCTAGCGCATTGGACGGGTGTGCGGCAATGCCCATGGCGCGTTTTTTGACCGAACTCTCACGGAACATGTTTTAACCGCGGGAATTCCCGCTGTGTTTGCGGCCCGGCTGCAAGGTTTGCCCCGGTGAGGTTGCCGAAAACGCAGGGGGAGGGCTGGAGAGTGCAGTGCACCAGCCCAGTTTTCGACTTTTCTATCGTAATGAGCCAGCGCCGGAGAGACTCGGGTGCTGGCCCGGCGCCAAAAGGCCCCGGAGCGACGAGCCTCAGGAGTGAACATGCCCAACGAGAAGCGCGCGATTCGCAGCAGGCTCGATTTTTCCAAGATTCCCACCGCAACCCAGATTCCCAACTTGATTGAAGTGCAGCGGCGTTCCTATGAGCGCTTCCTGCAGATGGACAAGCTGCCCAACGAACGCGATGACAACGGCTTGCAGTCGGTGTTCGTTTCGGTATTTCCGATCGCCGACTTCCGCGGCATCTCGCAGTTGGATTTTGTGGATTTTTCGATCGGCAACTGGGAGTGCAAGTGCGGCCACCTGAAGGGGCTGCATCACCTGCGCACGGCTTGCGTGCATTGCGGGTCAATGGTCATTACCGATCCTTTCCATCCCGGCGATGTGCTCTGCCAGAAGTGCGGCACGTACAACAAGAACACGCCCGACTTTTGCAACAAGTGCGGCGATCCAGTGAGTCTGCAGTTGAAGTACGACCAGCAGGAGTGCGAGGAGCGGGGCATGACCTTCTCCGCGCCCCTCAAGGTCACTGTCCGGCTGACGATTTACGACAAGGATCCAGAGACGGGCAACAAGTCGATTCGCGACATCAAGGAGCAGGAAGTCTTCTTCGGTGACATCCCTTTGATGACGCCCAACGGCACCTTCATCGTGAACGGGACGGAACGCGTCATCGTGTCGCAGTTGCATCGTTCGCCGGGCGTCTTTTTCGAAACGGCCAACAATCGCACCTATTTCCTGGGCAAGATCATTCCCTATCGCGGCTCCTGGGTGGAGTTCGAGTACGACCAGAAGAACACGCTCTACGTGCGCATCGACCGCAAGCGCAAGTTTCTGGGCACCATCTTCCTGCGTGCGCTGGGGCTGCGCTCGGACGAAGAGATTCTGAAGACTTTCTATACCGTGGACCGGCTGCACATTGCCGACGGCAAGCTGCATTGGGCGATCTCTCCGGACGCGCACGCGGCGAGTCACCTGGTGGGTGTCAAGCCGGCGCACGCCGTGCTGCATAACGGCGAGGAGATTGCACACTCCGGGCGCAAGATCACGACCCACTCGCTCAAGAGCCTGCGCGCGGCAGGCATCGACCGGTTGGAGGTTGAGGCGGCCGAGTTGGATGGCGCGCTGACCGCGGCCGATGTGGTGGACCTGAATACCGGCGAAGTGGTGGTGGAGGCCAACGTCGAGCTGACCGCCGACCGGCTGCACAAGGTGCTGGCGAGCGGCGCGGCCAGCTTCGAGGTCTTCTTCCCGGAGCGCGACGATGTGGGAAACATCATCACCAACACGCTCAAGCGCGATTCGATTCGCAAGCCGGAAGAGGCGCTGATCGAGATTTACCGCAAGTTGCGGCCGGGCGATCCGCCGACGCTGGACACGGCCACGGCGCTGTTCGAAGGAATGTTCTTCGACGCGCGCAAGTACGATTTCTCGCGTGTGGGCCGGCTGAAGTTCAACATCAAGCTCTACGAGAATCAGGACGCTACGCAGCTGCATCATCGCACCCTGACGCCGGAGGATTTCTATGCGACCATCCGCTATCTGCTGAAGCTGCGCAGGAACATCGGCATGGTGGACGATATCGATCACCTGGGCAACCGCCGCGTGAGGGCGGTGGGCGAGTTGATGGAGAACCAGTTCCGCATCGGCCTGGTGCGCATGGAGCGGGCCATCAAGGAAAAGATGAGCGTCTATCAGGAGCTTTCGACGGCCATGCCGCACGACCTGATCAACGCCAAGCCGGTGATGGCGGCGATTCGCGAGTTCTTCGGGTCATCGCAGCTTTCGCAGTTCATGGACCAGACCAATCCGCTCTCGGAGATCACTCACAAGCGCCGCCTCTCCGCACTCGGACCGGGCGGTTTGTCGCGTGAGCGCGCCGGCTTCGAAGTGCGCGACGTGCATCCGACGCACTACGGCCGCATCTGCCCGATTGAAACGCCGGAAGGCCCGAACATCGGCCTGATCAGCTCGCTGAGCTGTTTTGCGCGGATCAACGAATACGGCTTTATCGAGTCGCCTTATCGCAAGGTGAAGGACTCGCGGATTCTGGACTACGTCGAGATTGCCAACGCCGGCCAGAGCGGCCTGCGCGTGGGCGACCACATCGAAAAGGAAGAAGCGGCGCGGCTGAATGCGGCGCTGAAAGATGCGGGCAAGCGCACCATCGAAACCATCCCGTTCAGCTTTTACCTTTCGGCCTGGGAAGAGGACAAGCACACCATCGCCCAGGCCAACATCGAGTTCAACGAGCAGGGCGAGATCACCGAGGATCTGGTGAATGCGCGCCGCCAGGGCAACTTCGTGCTGGTGAACCGTGCCGACGTGGACTACATCGACGTCAGCCCCAAGCAGCTTGTCTCGGTGGCCGCCTCGCTGGTGCCGTTTCTGGAGCACGACGATGCCAACCGCGCCTTGATGGGCGCGAACATGCAGCGCCAGTCGGTTCCATTGCTGATGGCCGAGGCTCCGCTGGTGGGCACGGGCATGGAGGGGGTGACGGCGCGCGATTCCGGCGCCGTGATTCTGGCCAAGCGCAACGGCATTGTGGATTCGGTCGATTCGCAGCGCATTATCGTGCGCGTGGAGGGTGAACATCATCCGACGCAGCTTTCGCGCGAGGTGGGCTCGGACATCTATCAGATGATCAAGTTCAAGCGCTCGAACCAGAACACCTGCATCAATCAAAAGCCCATTGTTCGCGAGGGAGACCGCGTGCTCAAGGGGCAGGTGATCGCTGACGGGCCATGCACCGAGCAGGGCGAGCTGGCGCTGGGGCGCAACGTGCTGGTGGCCTTCATGCCCTGGCGCGGCTACAACTTTGAGGATGCCATTCTCATCAGCGAGAAGCTGGTGCGCGAGGACTACTACACCTCGGTACACATCGAGGAGTTCGAGATCGAGGCGCGCGACACCAAGCTGGGGCCTGAAGAAATCACGCGCGACATTCCGAACGTGAGTGAGCACGCGCTCAGGGATCTCGACGAAAGCGGCGTCATCCGCATCGGCGCCCAGATCAAGCACGGAGACATTCTGGTCGGCAAAGTCACGCCCAAGGGCGAGACGCAGCTTACGCCGGAAGAGAAGCTGCTGCGCGCCATCTTCGGTGAGAAGGCCGGCGACGTGCGCGACGCCTCGCTGACCTGTCCTCCGGGCATCGAGGGCACGATCGTCGATGTGCGCATCTTCAGCCGCAAGGGCCAGGAAAAGGACGAGCGCGCCAAGCAGATCGAGGCCGAATACGTCGAGAAACTGGAAAAGAACCTGGGCGACGAGATCCGCATTCTGACCGATGAGCGCCTGAAACGGTTGGACGGCATTCTGGGAGGCAAGGAAGTGCTGGCCGACCTGCATGACGAGCGGACCAACAAGCGGTTGCTGACCAAGGCGGCCATTCTGGACCGCGATACCATCGAACGCATTTCGACGAAAAATCTGAAGCGCATCCGCTACGCCGACAAGGATCCGCGGGTCAACGAGCAGATCGATGAGATCGAGGAGATGACCTCGCGGCAGATTGAGGTGCTGCGCAAGATCACCAACGAGAAGATCTCCAAGCTGGCCAAGGGCGACGAGCTTCCTCCCGGCGTCATCAAGCTGGTGAAGATCTATGTAGCCATGAAGCGCAAGCTGAGCGTGGGCGACAAGATGGCCGGAAGGCACGGCAACAAGGGTGTGATCGCGCGCATTCTTCCCGAGGAAGATATGCCGTATCTGCCCGATGGAACTCCGGTGGAGATCGTTCTGAATCCTCTCGGCGTGCCTTCGCGTATGAACGTGGGACAGATTCTGGAGACGCACCTGGGCTGGGCCGCGCATGTGCTGGGCGAGAGGATTGCCGCTATGATCGCGGCCAACACCGATGCGGCGTACACGCGCGAACTGATGAAGAAGGAGTTCGCGGGAACCGCCACGCTGCGCCAACTGCTGGAACTGGACGACGAAATGCTGTTGCGCGTGGGCGCGGGCATGAAACGCGGCATCTGGTTCGGCACCGCGGTCTTCGACGGGGCGCGGGAGAGCGAGATCAAGGCGCTGCTGGCCTCGGCCGGCCTGCCTTCCTCAGGCAAGACGGCACTGTTTGACGGCATGACCGGCGAGCAGTTCGAGCAGCCGGTCACGGTGGGCTACATCTACATGCTGAAGCTCTCGCACCTGGTGGACGACAAGATTCACGCGCGTTCCATCGGGCCCTACTCGCTCATCACCCAGCAGCCGCTGGGCGGCAAGGCGCAGTTCGGCGGGCAGAGGTTTGGTGAGATGGAAGTGTGGGCTCTCGAGGCGTACGGCGCGGCCTACATTCTGCAGGAGCTGCTGACGGCGAAGTCGGACGACGTTTACGGCCGCACCAAGATTTACGAGGCCATCGTGAAGGGCGAGGCGGCCATCGAGCCAGGCGTTCCGGAGTCGTTCAACGTGCTGATTCGCGAATTGCAGTCGCTTTGCCTGGACGTGGAACTGATCAAGCGCGCGGATCTGGTGCGCAAAGCGCCCACGCCGGAGATGGCGGCGGTTGCAGATTAAATGCAGTGTCTAGCCTCTAGCTGCTAGCTTTCCTCGTGCTGAGTTGAGGCACTTGATCGCAGCAAGTCGAGCTAGAGGCTAGAAGCTAACAGCGAGAAGCTGTCGTTCAGGGTTCTTCGTGAAAGCGGCAAACGCCGCTTCCCGGGAAGGAAGGGCCCTTCAAAAATCCCGGGAAAAGCCGCGGCAGCGGCCGTCAGGCCCGCCAAGGAGGTTCGCCTTGTTCCGTTCAAACCCGTTTGAGCTTTCCAGCCCGATTAAGGACTTTGACGCCATTCGTATCATGCTGGCATCGCCGGAGAAGATCCGCAGTTGGTCGCATGGCGAGGTCACCAAGCCGGAAACCATCAACTACCGCACTTTCAAGCCGGAGCGCGACGGCCTGTTCTGCGCGCGCATCTTCGGGCCGGTCACCGACTGGGAGTGCCTGTGCGGCAAGTACAAGCGCATGAAACACCGCGGCGTGATCTGCGACAAGTGCGGCGTGGAAGTGACGGTGAGCAAGGTTCGCCGCGAGCGCATGGGCCACATCGAGCTGGCGTCCCCGTGCTCGCACGTGTGGTTCTTCAAGGGACTGCCTTCGCGCATCGGCCACCTGCTGGATATTTCCCTGCGCGACCTCGAAGGGATTCTCTACTTCGAGTCCTATGTGGTGGTCGATCCCGGCGATGCGCCGGTGAAGGAACGCGAGATCATCAAGGACGAAGCCAAGTACCGCGAATTGGATTCGCAGTTCCGTCCCTCGGGCTTCAAGGCGATGATGGGCGCCGAAGCCATCAAGGAACTGCTCAAGCGCGTGCAGATTGACGAACTGAGCATCGAGCTGCGCGAGAGAATGAAGACCGAGACCTCCGCGCAGAAGAAGATCAAATATTCCAAGCGGCTGAAGGTCGTCGAGGCCTTCCGCAAGAGCGACAACAAGCCGCAGTGGATGATTCTGGACGTGCTGCCGGTGATTCCTCCCGAGCTGCGCCCTCTGGTGCCGCTTGATGGCGGACGCTTTGCGACCTCGGATCTGAACGACCTTTATCGCCGCGTCATCAACCGCAACAACCGGTTGAAGAAGCTGATGGACCTGCACGCGCCGGAAGTGATTGTGCGCAACGAGAAGCGCATGTTGCAGGAGGCCGTGGACGCATTGTTCGACAATGGCCGCCGCGGACGCGTGCTGAGGGGCGCCAACAACCGCCCGCTGAAGTCGCTCTCCGACACGCTGAAGGGCAAGCAGGGCCGCTTCCGCCAGAATCTTCTCGGCAAGCGCGTGGACTACTCCGGCCGTTCGGTCATCGTCGTGGGCCCGGAGCTGAAGCTGCACCAGTGCGGTCTGCCCAAGAAGATGGCGCTCGAACTGTTCAAGCCGTTCATCTATCATCGCCTGGAGCAGACCGGCCACTGCACCACCATCAAGCAGGCCAAGGAGATGGTGGAGATGCAGGATCCGGTGGTGTGGGACATTCTTGAGGAAGTCATCAAGGACCACCCCGTTCTGCTCAACCGCGCGCCCACGCTGCACCGTCTGGGCATTCAGGCCTTTGAGCCGGTGCTGGTCGAGGGCAAGGCGATCAAGATTCATCCGCTGGTCTGCACGGCCTTCAACGCCGACTTCGACGGCGACCAGATGGCAGTGCATATTCCGCTCTCGCCCGAGGCGCAGATTGAAGCCAGTGTTCTGATGCTGGCCTCGCACAACATTCTTTCGCCGGCCTCCGGTCATCCCATCACCGTGCCCACGCAGGACATGGTGCTCGGCCTCTACTACCTGACCAAGGCCAAGAAGGGCGGCAAGGGCGAGGGCCGCGTCTTCGCCAACACCGAAGAGATTCTGATGGCTCTCGAAGCCAAGGAAGTGGAGACACTGTCGCCTATCCGGCTGCGCTACACGGGCCAGGTGCTGGATATGACCACGGCCTATGACGACCAGGACTTGACGCACACCGAGCCGGTGGAGTTCAACAAGCAGTACATTTCGACCACTGTGGGCCGGGTTATTCTGAACGACTCGCTGCCGCCGGGGATGCCGTTTGTCAATGGCCTGCTGAAGAAGAAGGGCATCGGCCAGCTGGTGAACTACTGCAATCAGAACCTCGGGCTTGAGGTGACGGTGGGAATGCTGGACCGCATCAAGTCGCTGGGCTTCAACTACGCTACGAAATCCGGCCTGTCGGTGGGCCTGGACGACATGGTGATTCCAGACAGCAAGTACACCGTGGTGGAAGAGGCCGACAGAAAGGTGATCGAGGTCCAGAAGCAGTACATGGACGGCGCCATCACCAACGGCGAGCGCGCGAACAAGGTGATCCAGATGTGGTCGGCGGTCACCGACAAGGTGGCCGACGAGATGTTCGGCAACATGAAGCGGGCCGACGAAGAGGGAGCCATGAATCCGGTCTACATTATGGCCGACTCCGGCGCGCGTGGATCCAAGCAGCAGATTCGCCAGCTTTCGGGCATGAGAGGCCTGATGGCCAAGCCGTCAGGCGAAGTGATTGAGACACCCATCACGGCCAACTTCCGCGAAGGCTTGACGGTGCTCGAGTACTTCATCTCCACCCACGGGGCACGTAAAGGATTGGCCGACACCGCACTGAAGACGGCCGATTCCGGCTATCTGACCCGGCGTCTGGTGGACGTAGCCCAGGACGTGATCGTGACCGAGTACGACTGCGGCACGGTCGAAGGCATTTACGTCGGGTCGATCGTCGAATCGGGGGAGATCATCGAGGAACTGCGCGACCGCATCATCGGCCGCGTCTCCCTGGAGCGGATCAAGGACTATGACGGCAATATCGTGGTGGATGTGAACCAGGGCATCGACGAGGACATCGCCTCGGCCGTTCAGGGTGCGGGCGTGGAGCGGGTGAAGATCCGCTCGGTGCTGACCTGCGAGTCGCGGCGCGGCGTCTGCGCGCTGTGCTACGGGCGCAACCTGGGCTCGGGCCGCATGGTGGAGCTGGGCGAGACCTGCGGCGTCATCGCGGCGCAGTCGATCGGCGAGCCGGGCACGCAGTTGACCATGCGTACCTTCCACGTGGGCGGAACTGCCAGCCGCGTGCAGGACAAGTCTCGGGTGGACGCCAAGAACAACGGTACGGTGCACTTCATCAACCTGAACTACGTGGAAAGCAAAGACGGCGCGCTGGTGGCCATGAACCGTTCCGGCTCGCTGGTCATTCAGGACGATCGTGGGCGCGAGAAGGAGCGCTACCAGGTGGTTTATGGCGCACGCCTCCGGGTGAAGGACGGTGATCGGGTGAAGCTCGGCCAGCTGATGGCCGAATGGGACCCGTATACCTATTCGATCCTGACCGAAATTGGCGGCACGGCGCAGTTCAAGGACTTGCAGGAAGGCATCACGCTCAACGAAGAGGTGGACGAGGTAACCGGCCTTTCTCGCTGGGTGGTGGCCGATGCTCCCGATGAGAAGCGGCAGCCGGCTTTCCTGGTGAAGAATGCGAAGACTCACAAGCGCTATCTGCTGCCGCACGGCGCTCACCTGATGGTGCAGGACGGCGACGAGGTGGGCCCGGGCGACGTGCTGGCCAAGATTCCCAAGGAGTCGACGCGCACCAAGGACATCACCGGCGGTCTGCCCAGGGTGGTCGAGCTGTTCGAGGCGCGCAAGCCGCGCGAGACGGCCATCATCAGCGAAATCGACGGCGTGGTCCGCTTTGGCGAGGTTGCCAAGGGGCAGCGCAAAATCTATATCACCGCGGACAACGGCGACGAGAAGGAATACTCGGTGCCGCGCGGCATTCACGTGAACGTGCAGGAAGGCGAGCGGTTGAGCGCCGGCGATCCGCTGATGGACGGCCCTTTGAACCCGCACGACATTCTGAATGTGCTGGGCGAAAAGGCGCTGCAGGCTTACCTGGTGAACGAAATCCAGGAAGTCTACCGGCTGCAGGGCGTGGCCATCTCGGATAAGCACATCGAGGTGATTGTCCGGCAGATGCTGCGCTGGGTGAGGATCGACGATGTAGGCGATACCAACTTCCTGCTCGAGCAGCAGGTGGACCGCTTCCGCTTCCGTGAAGAGAACGAGCGGGTGCTGGCCACCGGAGGCCGTCCGGCGATTGGGCGACCGCTTCTGCTGGGCGTCACCAAGGCGTCGCTCTCGACCGACAGCTTCATCTCTGCGGCCAGCTTCCAGGAGACGACGCGCGTGCTCACCGAGGCCAGCATCAACGGGGCCATCGACAACCTGCGCGGACTGAAGGAGAACGTGATCGTCGGGCGGTTGATCCCGGCGGGCACGGGCCTGGAGTACTACCGCAATGTTCAGCTCAGCCCAGAGCTGGAGGAAGCGGCGGCGCGCGTGCAGCAAGAGGTTACGGCGGAGATCGAAGCAGCCGAGCGCGAACTGGAACTGATGCGTCAGGAGGGCGAAGCCGAGGAGATGGCGGCCGAATAACCACCTGCCACCTGCGGTGGGGCCAACTGCCTTCGGCTGCCTTCTCCGACTGCGTCACCTGCGGTGGGGCCAACTGCTCGCTATCCGCTTGCATGGGTTTTGTAGCTTTTCCGGGGCTGAAAATCCAGACTTGGCACCCTCCACAAATTCCCTCTCCAAACAAAAGGCCCGGCGTCATGCCGGGCCTTTTTCTGCGCAATTCTGTGCCTTTGCGCGAGTTTTAAGCCTCTTCCCGCGTTACTTTCCGGGCGTGCGCTGCGCCCCGTGCATAGGAAAGCGGCGGGGATTCATCGCACTTTGGCTGGAATCTGATTTAATAGCCCATTGGGAGCATGGAGGTCCGAATTGCCGCGCCAAAATCGCCGGAGGCTTCCGGAGTGTCCGTTTCTGCAAGGCGTCTCCGAGTTGCGCGCCTGGGCGGCTGGACGATTTGCCCTGCCATTTGTCCCATCAGGAGATATTTTCATGTCGAATTCCGCTGATTCCGCCGAAGTTTCAAATCCCGGCTCCTCGCTTCCGCAGTGCGGCGCGCAGACGCTTCCCCCCCGCTGCATCCGGGTGATCGGCGTTCCTCTTGACCTGGGCGCCAGCCGCCGCGGAGTAGACATGGGGCCTTCGGCGGTGCGCGTGGCCGGATTGGAAGCGCGGCTGGAAGCGCTGGGTCACCAGGTGACCGACGGGGGCAACATTCGTGTGGAGATTGCCGAAACCCAGGCTTCGGGCAACGAAAACGCGCATTATCTGAAACAAATTGCCGAAACCTGTACCCGCACCGCCGAGGCCGTGGTGGAGACTCTCGAAGAGGGGATGACGCCGCTGGTGCTGGGCGGCGACCACTCGCTGGCCGCCGGGTCGATCGCCGGTGTGGCCGAGTTCTATCGCCGCCGGGGAGAGAAGATCGGTGTGATCTGGCTCGATGCCCACGCCGACATCAACACGCCGGAGACCTCTCCCTCGGGCAACGTGCATGGCATGCCGCTGGCGGCGCTGCTGGGGATGGGAGCCGAGCGGCTGACGAAGATCTTTGGCTACGCGCCCAAGATCGCGGCCGAGAACACGGTGCTGGTGGGCGTGCGGGACATCGACGCCGCCGAGCGGGAGAACATTCGCAGCGCCGGCGTAGCCGGGGTGTACACCATGCGCGACATCGACGAGCGCGGTCTGAGGACGGTGATGGAAGAGGCGCTGCGCCTGGCCGGTCGCGGCACGGTCGGATACCATGTGTCGCTGGACATGGACTGGATTGACCCCGAGGATGCGCCCGGAGTGGGCACCCCGGTGCGCGGCGGCGCCACCTATCGCGAGGCTCATCTGGCCATGGAGATCATCGCCGACCACGGCCACCTGCTCAGCTTCGAGATCGTCGAGGTCAACCCGGTGATCGACGAACACAACCGCACGGCCGATCTGGCGGTGGAACTGGCCTGCTCGGTATTCGGGAAGAAGATTCTCTGAGCGGATGGAATCAGCAGGCGCATCCGGCTGGAAAAAGGGCGACCGGGTTTCCTCAGAGCAATAGAAAACGCCGGAGGGCTTGAGGCCTCCCGGCGTTTTTCTGATGGGAGCTGTCCTTACCGCTCTTTGGCCACTTCTTCCACGGTGATCGGGTCGAGGAACGGCATGGCGGCGCGGAGCTTCTTACCGACAATCTCGACCGGGTGCTTGGCTTCGGCTTCGCGGAAGGCCAGAAATTCCTTGCGGCCGGAGTTCTGGTCGGCCAGGAAACGCTTGGCGAAGCTTCCGTCCTGAATTTCGGTCAAGATGGCCTTCATCGCCTTGCGGCTTTCGTCGTTGATGACGCGCGGGCCGCTGACGTAGTCGCCCCACTCGGCGGTGTCGGAGATCGAGTAGCGCATGTAAGCCAGACCGCCGCGGTACATCAGATCGACGATCAGCTTGAGTTCGTGCAGGCACTCGAAGTAAGCGTTTTCCGGGTTGTAGCCCGCCTCAACCAGCGTCTCGAAGCCCGCCTTGACCAATGCGCTGACGCCTCCGCAGAGAACTGCCTGTTCGCCGAAGAGATCGGTTTCGGTTTCTTCGCGGAAGGTGGTCTCGAGCACTCCGGCGCGTGTGCCGCCGATGCCTTTGAGGTAGCTCAGTGCGAGGTCATGCGCTTTACCGGTAGCGTCCTGGTAGACGGCAATCAGGCAGGGCGTGCCGCCGCCCTCGGTGAAGATCTCGCGGACGCGATGGCCGGGAGCCTTGGGGGCTGCCATGCTGACGTCGATATCCTTGGGGGGGACGATGGTCTTGAAGTGAATGTTGAAGCCGTGGGCGAACATCAGCATCTTGCCCGCGGTCAGATTCGGCGCGATCTCTTCGGCATACAGCTTGGCCGCGGTCTGATCGGGAACCAGAACCATCACCACGTCGGCCCACTTGGTGACCTCGGCCACAGTGCCGACTTCCAGGCCGGCCTTCTGCGCCTTGGCAATGGACTTGGAGTTGGGCGCCAGGCCCACCTTCACGTGGACGCCGGAGTCCTTGAGGTTGAGGGCGTGGGCGTGGCCCTGGGAGCCGTAGCCGATAATCGCCACCTTCTTGGCCTGGATGAGAGAGAGGTCGGCATCGTGATCGTAGTAGGTTTTCGCCATGATTTTCTCTTGTTTTCCTTTGTTTGCAGGTTGAATGATTGTTTGACTGGGCTGGTTGCTACCCCGCCCGCAGTGCGCATCAATCTCTGTCAGGGGATGGCCGAAGCCGCGCCCCATCAAAACCGTGGGTCGAGCACTATTCCGGCTCACCGGCCGTACTTTCTTCAAGTGATTTCTCGTACGGCTCGACAGGCTCATCCGGGTCCGCGCCCATGGCCTTCAGAACCCGGCTGGTGTGATGGCCGCGGCGCATGGTCAGCTTGCCGCTGCGGCAGATTTCCAGAATGGCCGAGTCGCTCTCGTTCAGCACCTGCACGAGACCTTCGATCTTGCTTTCGACACCGGTCATCTCAATCATAAGCGACTCCGGCGCCAGGTCCACGATGCGGGCGCGAAAGACCTCGGCCAGCTCGAAGATCTGCGAGCGGGTGTGGGGCGTGGCGGCGACTTTGATGAGCGCCAGTTCGCGGGTCACAGCCGGAGCCTGGGCGATGTCGTCCACATCGACCACATTTTCCAGTTTGAACAGGCTGGCGCGGACGCGGTGGCCGGCCTCGGCCGAGGCCTCGCAGACCAGCGTCAGCCGCGACAGGCCCGCGCGCTCGCTGCGCCCCACGGTGAGCGAGTGGATGTTGATGTTCAGGCGGCGAAAGAGCGAGGCCACGCGCGTCAGCACGCCCGGCAGGTCTTCCACGTAAGCAACGAAAGTGTGCATCATAACGAGCCTCTAGCTTCTAGCTCTTAGCCTCTTGGCCCCTGCTTGTAAACGCCAGCAACACGATTTCTCTGGCGAAGAATAAGCTAGGAGCTAGCAGCTAAAAGCTGTCTTACTTGTCTTCCGCCGATTCCACCAGCGGATCTCTTCCGGGGCGGCGGATCATCTCGTGCAGCGCGCTGCCGGCGGGAATCATCGGATAGACCGCCTCTTCCTTCTCGACCATGAAGTTGAGCAGGAATGTGCCCGGCGCGGAGCGAGCCTCTTCGACAGCGGAGGCCACATCGGCGCGGGTGCGAACCGCTCGGCCCTGAAGGCCGTGAGCCTCGGCCAGCTTGACGAAGTCGGGCGAGACCAGCGGCGTGGCTTCGTAGTTGCGCTCGTAGAAGAACTCCTGCCACTGGCGCACCATGCCCAGGTAGCCGTTGTTGATGATGGCGATATTGATCTTGATTCCCTCCTGGGCAATGGTGGACAGCTCGGAGGCGGTCATCTGGAAGCCGCCGTCGCCGGCGATGACCCAGACTTCCTTGTCCGGACAGGCGAACTTGGCCCCGATGGCCGCCGGCAAGCCGAAACCCATGGTTCCCAGGCCGCCGGAGGTGATCAGAGTGCGCGGCCGCTCGTGGTGGTAATACTGCGCCTCCCACATCTGGTGCTGGCCCACGTCGGTGACCACGATGGCGTCGCCGCCGGTGATGCGCCACAGGTCGTGCATCACATGGGCCGCGTAGAGGTGGCCGGAATCGGGCAGGTTCTTGATGTCGCGCACCGCCACCGCGCCCTTGCTGGCTTCGATGGTCTTGATCCAGGCCGAGCCGTCGCGGCTGGGGATGCGGGGCAGCAAATCTTCAAGCACCGAGCGCAGATCGCCGATCAGGGCAATGTCCACCCTGATGTTCTTGTTCACTTCGGCGGGGTCCACCTCGATATGAATTTTTTTGGCCTTGGTGGCATAAGTCGCGATGGTGCCGGTGACGCGATCATCGAACCTCATGCCGCAGGCAATCAGCAGGTCGGCCTCCTGGATGGCGTGATTGACCCAGGATTCGCCGTGCATACCCATCATGCCCAGGTTGAGCGGGTGCGAGGCGGGGAAGTTGCCCAGGCCCAGCAGCGTCAGAGCCACGGGAATCTCGGCGCGCTCAGCCAGGGTGCGCAACTGCTCCATCGCGCCGGACTCGGAGACGCCGTGGCCGGCCAGAATCACGGGCCGCTTGGCGTGGCGGATCAGCTCGGCGGCCTGTTCCAGGCTGGACTCTTCGACACAGAGCATGGGGTGGGGGCGATGAGCTCGCGGCTTGGCGGCTTCGAAGTCGAAGATGGTCGTGGCCTGCTGCGCGTCCTTGGTGATGTCCACCAGCACTGGGCCGGGACGTCCGGATTGGGCGATCTGAAAGGCGTAGCGGATCGCCGGGGCAATGTCTTCGGTGCGGTTGATGAGGAAGTTGTGCTTGGTCACCGGCAGCGTGATGCCGGTGATGTCCACTTCCTGAAAGGCGTCGGTGCCCAGCACCTTGCTGGAGACGTTGCCAGTGATGCAGACCATGGGGATCGAGTCCAGCATGGCGGTGGCAATGCCGGTGACCAGATTGGTGGCGCCGGGGCCGCTGGTGGCGATGCAGACGCCCACCTTGCCGGAGGCGCGCGCATAGCCGTCGGCCATGTGCGATGCGCCCTGCTCGTGGCGAACGAGCGTGTGGTGAATGGGAAACTTGCGCAGCGCGTCATAGACCGGCAGGATGGCGCCGCCGGGGTAGCCGAAGACCTGCGTAACGCCCTCGCCCACCAGCGTGGCCCAGACTATCTCCGCGCCGGTCAGGCGTGTGGGCGGGTTATTCGATGCTTGCGTGGTTGCGTTGGTCGTTATGTTGGATGGGTTCGACATTGGCTACTCCTTTTCTGGCGACAATGCGTTCAGTTTGTGGCGCAGTCTCTCGATCTCTGACTCGTGGTACTTAATAGACATTTCCAAAAGAAACGAATTGCTTTTGCTACCGCCGTTCAGCAAATTCTTACCCTCAGCGCGAGCTGTGGCGATCTCGCGAAACTCAATTACGCAACGGTTACTCTTGGTAGAAAGATCTCCCTGAGTGAAAATCTCAAGAGTTGCACCACCTGCATCGATCAATGCGTGATAAATGCGATGGTCAGGCTCGATACCCTGACCCGGCCAAGAGTAATCGGAGAGTCGTCTTTGGATGTTTGCAGATTCTCCGATGTACCACCACCCGTTCCTGAACTTGAGCCGGTACAGCCCAGGGGCGCTGACGACCTTAGGGGAAACCGGTCGGCCATCGACTATGTTGACCTCGCCACAGGCTTCCCATATCAGGCTGTTCGTCATGCTTTCTCCCATACCCTGAACCAGCGTTCCCCGGTGGCCAAAACCGGATAGGTCTTTTTCGACATATGGCGCGGCTAAGGCCGCGCCCTTCCAAAGCAAGTTGCATCCTTACGTTGTAGCTCCCTCGGACGCGCTCGTCACCCGGTCCACATATTTGCGGAAGACGCCCCTGGGCCAGCGCAATGCCGGCGGGGTGAATCCTTTGAGCCGCGCGGCGATTTCTTCCTCGCTGACTTCGAGCGTCAGCTTGCGGTTGGGAATGTCGAAGTGGATGATGTCGCCCTCGCGCACGGCGGCGATGGGTCCGCCAACAAACGCTTCCGGAGCCACGTGGCCGGCGGTGAATCCGCGGGTTGCGCCCGAAAAGCGGCCGTCGGTGAGCAGGGCGACATGCGCGCTGAGTTCAGCGTTCGAGCTGATGGCCGCCGTAACCTGCAGCATCTCCCGCATTCCCGGCCCGCCCTTGGGGCCTTCGTAACGGATGACGACGACGTCATTGGGCTTGATGCCGCCCGCCTGCACCACCGCGAAGCAGGCTTCCTCGTTGTCGAAGACCCGCGCGGGGCCGCGATGCTCGTACTTGTTGGCCGCGGCAATCTTCATTACGCAGCCCTCGGGCGCGAGATTCCCTTTGAGAATCACCAGGCCGCCGTTGGGCTTGATGGGTTTCTCGAAGGTGCCGATGACCTGCTGTCCGGGCGTCTCCTCGGCCAGCGCAGCCTCTTCGGCCAGCGTCTTGCCGCTGATGGTGAGCGTCGAACCGTCGGCGTGGCCGGCGTTGATGAGCCGCTGGGCGAGCAGGCGCGAACCGCCGGCTGCCTGATAGTCCGAAGCGACAAACTTGCCCGCCGGAGTCAGCGAGCAGATGTAGGGAGTACGCTTGCTGATGATGTCGAAGTCGTCGATGTTCAGCGGAATGTTCATCTCCCGCGCAATGGCCAGAAGATGCAGAACCGCGTTGGTCGAGCCGCCGCTGGCGGCCACGCTGGCAATGGTGTTTTCCAGCGATTTGCGGGTGATGATCTCGGAGGGGCGGCGGTTGGCTCGGACGGCGTCCATCAGAATGCGGCCGGCTTCGCGGGTGGCGGCGTACTTGTCCGGTGAGGTGGCCGGGACGCCGGAGAGCTTGATGGGCGCGATGCCCAGAATCTCTGCCGACATGGCCATGGTGTTGGCTGTGAACTGGCCGCCGCAAGCGCCCGCTCCGGGGCAGGCGTTGGCTTCCAGAGCCTCCAGGCCGGCTTCGTCGATGCGGCCTGCGGCATACGAGCCGATACCCTCGAAGACGTCCTGAATGGTAATGTCCATGCCGTTGAGCTTGCCCGGCGCAATCGACCCGCCGTAGAGCATCATGCCGGGAATGTCCAGCCGGCAGAGGGCCAGGATGATGCCGGGCATATTCTTGTCGCAGCCGCCGATGCCCACCAGACCGTCGAAGAGGTTGCCGCGCGCGACTAACTCAATGGAGTCGGCGATGACTTCGCGCGAGACCAGCGCGGCCTTCATGCCCTCGGTGCCCATGGTGATGCCGTCGTGGATGGTGATGGTGTTGAACTCCATCGGCGTGCCACCGGCCTCGCGAATGCCTTCCTTCAGCGCCTCCGCGATCCCGCGCAGGTGCATGTTGCAGGTGCCGATCTCCGTCCATGTGTTGGCAATGCCGATAATCGGCTTATGCAGGTCTTCTTTTGAGAATCCGGAACCGCGCAGATAGGAGCGTGCCGCGGCGCGGCTCGGTCCTTCGGTCAATGGAATGCTATTGCGCTTGCCTTCGATGGTCATCGTGTCCTTTGTAACCTTGTCGAGCTTCTAGCTTCTAGCTTCTAGCTGCTAGCTGGTTGGTGGTGCGGTTAACATTTGCGCCGTTCACAGGCGTATTCCATCCCGTTACTGATCTTTCCTGGCCAATGCGCTCGTTTCTGCACGAAGAGCTAGCGGCTAGAAGCTAAGAGCTGCTTTTGCTTTCAGCCAGCCTGCTTCGTCGTGCTTTGCTTCAAAGCTGTCGAGCGCCGCCGCATGGCGCAGGGTAAGCCCGATGTCGTCGAGTCCTTCCATCAGGCAGAACTTGCGGAACGGATCAACCTCGAAGGCGGCCTTGAATCCCTGGCTGTCGGTGACCGTCTGGGCTTCGAGCGAGACGGTCAGTTGATAGCCGGGAATTGTCCTTGCGTTCGCCAGCAGTTGGGCGACCTGCTCTTCGCTCAGCCGGACCAGAACGATCCCGTTCTTTCCCGCATTCGAGAAAAAAATGTCGGCAAAGGTGGGTGCAATCACCACGCGGAAGCCGAAGTCCGCCAGCGCCCAGGCGGCGTGTTCGCGGCTCGATCCGCAGGCAAAGTTCTTGCCCGCGACGAGAATCTGCGCGCCCTTGTAGCGCGGGTTGTTGAGCACAAACTCCGGGTCGGGATCGCCCGCCGGCGTGCGCCGCCAGTCGAAAAACAGAAAGTCGCCGTAGCCGGTGCGCTCGATGCGCTTCAAAAACTGCTTGGGAATGATCTGGTCCGTATCCACATTCGCCCGGTCCAGGGGCGCGGCCACAGCGGTCAGTGTGCGAAAGGGTTCCATCAGCCTTTTACCTCCTTGTGAATGGGCCAGTTGCGAATATCCACGAAGTGGCCGGCAATGGCGGCTGCCGCGGCCATCTCCGGCGAGACGAGATGAGTGCGTCCGCCGCGGCCCTGGCGGCCCTCGAAGTTGCGGTTGCTGGTCGAGGCGCAGCGCTCGCCGGGCGAAAGAATGTCCGGGTTCATGCCCAGGCACATCGAGCAGCCGGGCTCGCGCCAGTCGAAGCCCGCGTCGATGAAGATGCGGGCCAGACCCTCTTTTTCGGCCTGCGCCTTGACGGCCTGCGAGCCGGGAACGACCATCGCGCCCACCTTCGCCGAAACCTTGTGGCCGGCGGCAATCCCCGCCGCGGCGCGCAGGTCCTCAATGCGTCCGTTGGTGCAGGAGCCGATGAAAACGCGATCCACCTCCACATCTTCGAGCGGCGTTCCCGCCTTCAGGCCCATGTATTCCAGGGCGCGCTCGAAGCCCTTGCGCTCCTGCTCGGTGGGCGCGGCGGCCGGATCGGGCACTGTGGCCGTGATGGGCGCGACCATGCCCGGACTGGTGCCCCAACTGACATACGGCGCCAGCGAGGACGCGTCGATCACCAGCTCACGGTCGAATTTTGCGCCGGGATCGGTGGGCAGCTTGCTCCACTCGCGGACGGCCTCTTCCCACGCCGCGCCGGCGGGGCTGTAACGGCGGCCCTTGAGATAGGCAAAGGTGGTCTCATCCGGGGCGATCATGCCCCCGCGCGCGCCGGCCTCGATGCTCATGTTGCAGATGGTCATGCGGCCTTCCATCGACAAGTTACGAATGGCCGAGCCGGCGTACTCGACGACGCAACCGGTCGCGCCATCGGTTCCAATCTGGCCAATAATCGCAAGAATGATGTCCTTGGCCGTGACGCCGCGCGGCAGCTCGCCTTCGACGGTGATGCGAAAGGTCTTGGGCTTGGACTGCGGCAGGGTCTGCGTGGCCAGCACGTGCTCCACTTCGCTGGTGCCGATGCCAAAGGCCAAGGCTCCGAACGCGCCGTGGGTGGAGGTGTGCGAGTCGCCGCAGACGATGGTCATGCCCGGCTTGGTGATGCCCAGCTCGGGGCCGATCACGTGCACGATGCCCTGGTCCGGCGAGTCCACATCGTACAGCTCGATGCCGAACTCGGCGCAGTTGGCGCGCAGCGTGGCAATCTGTTTGGCCGCGATCTGATCCACGATGTTAAGCCGGCCCTCTTTCGTCGTCGGCACATTGTGGTCTACAGTCGCAGTCGAGCGATCGGGCCTGCGCACCTTGCGGCCGGCCAGCCGCAGACCCTCGAATGCCTGCGGCGAGGTCACCTCGTGCAGCAGTTGCAGGTCGATATAGAGCACCGTGGGCTCGCCTTCAGGCGCGACTACCACGTGCTGCTCCCAGACCTTTTCAAATAATGTTTTCGCTTCAGTGCTCATGGAACTCCTTAAAAGCCAGCTTCTAGCCATTCGCTTCCAGCTATTAGTTTCCAACTGCCAGCTTGCTCTCGCTGCGATAAAAAGTAAGTCTTCAACTCCGTTTTTCCTCGCCGATGCAGCCTCCCGGGGCGACAAAAAAGCTGGAAGCTAGTGGCTAGAAGCTAGAAGCTGTTTTATCGTCTCCCGCACCTTCGCGCCCATTTCGGTGGTCGAAAGTACTGTGAGCCCTTGCGCATTGCCGCGCGCCAGATCCGGTGTGCGGAAGCCCTGCTCCAGCACCTTGTGCACCGCCGCTTCGATGGCTGCGGCCTCCGCTTCCAGCCCGCCCGTGTGGCGCAGAATCAGCGCGCCGGTCAGAATCGCGCCCAGCGGATTGGCCAGCCCCTTGCCGGCGATGTCCGGCGCCGACCCGTGCACCGGCTCGTACAAATTGACCTTGCCGCCGACAGTGGCCGAGGGCAGCATGCCCAGCGAGCCGGTGATGACGCCGGATTCGTCGGTCAGAATGTCACCAAACAGATTTTCCGTGACCACCACGTCGAAATCCCGCGGGCGGTTCATCAGGTGCATGGCCATGGCATCGACGTATTGATGCTCGACGGCCACATCGGGGAACTCCGCGGCCACTTCCACGACCGTGGCGCGCCACAGTTGCGAGACTTCGAGCACGTTGGCCTTGTCCACGCTGCAAAGCTTCTTGCGCCGCTTCTGCGCCAGTTGAAAGGCGATGCGGGCCACGCGCGCCACTTCCTCGCGCGTGTAGATCATCGTGTTGTAGGCGACGCCCGTCTCCTTGTTCCACTCGCGGGGCTTGCCGAAGTAAGCGCCGCCCAGCAGCTCGCGCACAAACAGAATGTCCACGCCGTCGATGATCTCCGGCCGCAGCGGGCTATTGACGGCCAGCTCCTTGAAGGCGAAGGCGGGGCGCAGGTTGGCGAATCCGCCGAGTGCGGCGCGCAGCCCGAGCAGCCCGGCCTCGGGACGCTTGTCGGGGGAAAGGGAATTGAACTCGTTGCCGCCCACCGCGCCCAGAAAAACGGCGTCGGAGTCGAGCGCGGCAGCCACCGTATCGGCGGGCAGCGGGGTGCCGTCCTGGACGATGGCCACGCCGCCGATGCGTTTCTGGCCGAACTCGAGCGTATGTCCGCCGAGGAGGGCAACTTCGTTGAGGATTGCAACGGATTCGGCGGTAACTTCGGGGCCGATGCCGTCGCCGGCGGTGACCAGAATCTTCAGCTTCATGGGTGCTCTCTTTGCTCTCGATCGGATAGAATTTTCCTGCGCGCCTGCCCGTTCGATCCGGCTGGCGGTTACTTAGCCAAGTTCAGAGACCGGCTCCATGCGGCGCTCGCGAAGCTGATCGGGCACCAGACTGACTAGATCATAGTCGTAGATGTTCTTCTTGCGATCGGCCAGTGCCACAAAGCGGTAGTAGGCGTGTTGCAGCTCATCGCGGGTGAGGGTAAAGCCCAACTGTTCGAGCCGGTGCCGCAGCGCCGCGCGGCCGGAGTGCTTGCCCAGCACCAGATGCGTCTTGGCCACGCCCACCAGCGCCGGGGTCATGATCTCGTAGCAGAGCGGGTTGGCCAACATACCGTGCTGATGAATGCCGGACTCGTGGGCAAAAGCGTTGTCGCCCACCACAGCCTTGTTGGGCGAGGGGCGGAAAGTGATGATCTGGCCCAGAATCTGGCTGGTGGGGTAGATCTGGCCCAGATTGATACTGGAAGTGAGGTGGTAGCGGTCGGCGCGCACATAGAGCACGGCGGCGAGTTCTTCCAGAGCCGCATTGCCGGCCCTCTCGCCGATGCCGTTGATGGTGCATTCCACCTGCCGGGCGCCGTTTTGGATGGCGGCCAGCGAGTTGGCCACCGCCAGTCCCAGATCGTCATGGCAGTGCGCGGAAAGAATCACGCCCTGTTCGTCGATGGCCGGAATGCGTTCGCGCACCTCGGCGAACATGCGTCCGTACTCTTCCGGCGTCGAGTAGCCCACGGTGTCGGGCATATTGATCGTCGTCGCGCCAGCCTCGACGGCCACCCTCACCATCTCCACAAGAAAGTCGCGGTCCGAGCGGGTGGCGTCCTCGGGCGAGAACTCGACATCGTCCACCAGCGAGCGCGCCAGGCGCACCGATTCCGCGGTCTGGTCCAGGGCCTGCTGGCGGCTCATCTTCAGCTTGTACTCCAGATGCAGGTCGCTCGCGGCCAAAAAGACGTGGATGCGGGCGCGATCGGCAAAATGCAGGGCGCGCGCCGCCATCTCGATATCCTCGGTCTTGGCGCGGGCCAGCGAGGTGATGCGCGGCTTGCGAATGGCCTGGGTGATGGTGGCGATGGCCGCGTAGTCGCCCTCCGAGGCCATCGCAAATCCGGCCTCGATGATGTCCACGCCCAACTCCTCCAGAGCGTGAGCCATGGTGAGCTTTTCCTGGGTCGTCATGCTGCATCCGGGGGATTGCTCGCCGTCGCGCAGAGTGGTGTCGAAGAAGACGATGCTGTTAGGAATCATTTGGGTCCACCTCGCAGGGAAGATTCTGCCAACGCTTACAGTGTTTCGCACTTTATCGCATAAGGCAAAGTTATTATTATTGGAGTAGCGATTAGAATTGCTTATGATGGAAAACAGCTTCTAGCCGCTAGCTTCTAGCTGCCAGCTCGATTTGCGGCCCGCGGACGATTGTGGATTACGAATCTGGCTTGTCTTGCCTGACCGATTCGGGGTGGGATGCGCTTGAAGCGGGGCTAGGTCTTTAACTGCTTGATTTTGTACCAACTTGGGTGCCCCTGCTCTCGATTTTTGGACCTGGGATTGACAATCGTAAAGAACGAATCCATGTAGTCGGAGACTTAGTAGCTAGAAGCGAGTGGCTAGAAGCTGTTGTTCGGAGGTTCTTATGGAACTGAACCAGCTGGAAACCTTTCTCGCGGTGGCCGAGGAGCACAGTTTTTCACGCGCGGCCGTGCGTCTGCACCGCACCCAGCCGGCCATCAGCCAGGTCATCCGCAAACTGGAGGCGTCCGTGGGCGAGACGCTCTTCGACCGTGCGGCGCGGGACGGCTCCTTGACCGCGGCCGGGGTGCTGCTGCGCGACTATGCGCTGCGCCTGCTGGCGTTGCGCCGCGAGGCGGCCAGTGCGCTGGGCGAGCTGAAAAGTCTGGAGCGCGGGCGTCTGCAACTGGCGGCCAACGAGTACACCTGCATCTACTTGCTGCAGGCCATTGACCGCTTCCGGCGCGAGTTTCCCGGCATCAGCATCGCGGTCCATCGGATGCTCGCCTCGCATATTCCCGAGGAGCTGAATCTGCGCACCTTCGAGATGGGGGTGGTCTCCTTCCGTCCCGACCCGGCGCAGTTCCGCTCGATCGCCGTTTACTCCGACAGCCTGGCCTTCATCGTCAATCCCGGTCACCGGCTAGCCGGGGCCAAGCGGCTCTCCATCAATGACTTGGGGAAAGAGGTATTCATCGCCCATAACGTGGCATCGCCGTTGCGGCGCCGGGTGATCGAGGCCTTTCAAAAGTACAGGACGCCTCTGAAGATGGGCATCGAGCTGCCCACCATCGAGGCCATCAAGCGGTTTGTAGCCATGGGTAATGGAGTGGCCCTGGTGCCGCACCTGACCGTGGCCAGGGAACTGGAGACTGGGGATCTGGTGCGGGTGCCGGTGGACGAGTTGGAGGTCAAACGCGTGCTGCGCCTGGTTTACCGCCGACAGGCTACGCTCTCGTATGCGGCCAGAGCCTTTCTGGGCACCGTCCGGGTTCTCGCCCAGGAACAGGGGGCGCCGTTCCACTACCAGGCGGAGCGGGCCGGCTGAAGGATTCCAAAATGCGGGGCGTCGGTGTCGGGCAGGCGTCCTGGATCTTGATTTTGAGAGCGGGGAAACCTCATCCTTTCATCCGCCCCTCATCTTCAGCCCGGATCTTCTCCTGCCCGGAGTCTGACGCGCTCCCGGATCTTCCGTTCCCCCACAGCACCCGTTTTCCCCCCTGCGACCATCGTCTCAGATGGTTCCGGGAGAGCGATTGCTGTCACAGACCGCTCCGGCCAGTTACAATGCTGAGAGTGGGGCCCGGCTCGAACCGGCGCACCGGAATCGACAAGCTCGTTGCCAGCCGGGCGGTTGAGCAGTCGTGAGGATCGGAACCGAATGAAAAAGATCGCCATCATTGCATTTCTGCTGACCGTATGCGCGGTCGCAGGCCGCGCCCAGGAAAGCCGCCAGGACGTCAGCCTCAGCGGCACGGCGCTGATCGAGCCGTTTATCGCCTCGTCCACCGACGTCTACGTTCACTCGACCACCGCCTATGGCGCCTTGTTGAGCTACCGCTTCATGCTCACTCCGTCGAGCGCCATCGAGGCCAACTACGGAATCACCTACCAGAACAAAATTCAGTACTCGATCAACCCCAACCAGATCAAAGTGCTGGCCCGCACCCAGGAGATCTCGGCCGCCTACGTCCGCAGCTTCAACTACCGCAAATTCAATCCCTTTGTTGAGGCCGGTCCGGGCGCATTTATCTTCCTTCCCATCCTCAACTCCGGAACCACTACCCATGACACCAAGCAGCAGACCGAGATTGGCTTCATCTATGGCGCCGGAATCGCCTACGAGATCAGTCCCAGCTTCGACATCCGCGCCGAGTACCGCGGCATGATCACCAAGGTGCCGACCTTCAACGATACGGTCGACAACCTCGCCACCAACAAGTGGTACAACATCTACGTGCCGACAATCGGCGTAGCCTACCACTTCTGATCGAAGGTGTTGCTTGAGAATCGGGTTGTTTCAAGGGGATGGGCTTGAGCCTGTCCCCTTTTGCTTGCGTCCGCGGCTGCCGGATTTGCGGATATAGCAAAACCAGAGTAGCTGTACCCAGAGGCTATAGCTCAAAGTGGCTTTTTCCTCGAGAAAAAGCCACCTCGCATACGTTCCGCGAGGGCACGTTTACTCTGGTTTTGCTCTAAAGACGCACTCCGCTCAAAAAAAAGTGCAGAGTCTGGCGAAGGATTCGAGTTCGAGCAACTGCTGGCCTTCGGGCGCCCGGTCGAGCGTGGCGTGCTCCAGCACCCAAGTGTCCTTGTGAAAGAGGAAAACGGCGTTGAGGCCGGCGGCGAGAGCCGGGTTGATGTCGCTCTTCGGACTGTTGCCGATCATCCAACTGGCGGGCGGGGCCAATTCATGGCGATCCAGAACTTCGCGGTAGGCCGCGGGGTCTTTCTCCGGGACGATCTCGACAGCGGAAAAGTGGCCGGCCAGGCCGGAGATCTCCAGCTTTCCGGCTTGCTCGACGGGGTTGCCTTTGGTCATCAAAATGAGCCGGTGGCGAGTGGCCAGCTCGGCCAGGGTCTCGGAGACGCCGGGCAGTAGTTCGATCTCCTGTTCGGCGATGGAGGCCGCAAAACCCCGGATACGCCGCCGCTTTTCTTCCGTGACCGGAGCGGGACTGAGCCTCTCGAAGCAAGTG
>Ga0255349_1000096_pt1 | contig 35440 bp, 37 predicted proteins | sample CBST25v15metaG_FD_189947 | JGI IMG/M metagenome (GOLD analysis project Ga0255349, IMG submission 189947) | Peat soil microbial communities from Stordalen Mire, Sweden - C.B.S.T-25.v15 | ecosystem: Environmental > Terrestrial > Soil > Wetlands > Peat | place: Sweden: Norrbotten County, Stordalen...
GGGTTGGAGACTGGGAAAAGGACCCGGCGCCTGCGGGGGAACTCTGGATGTTCTGCAACTGGGCCTGCAAATCCTGGACCGACTTGTCGAGCTTGGCAATGCGGGACTTCAACTCGTCGACGGAGTCGTTGAGAGACTGGACCTGGCCGGAGACGGTGTCCAGCTTGCCGCTGCCCGCCTCGCTCTGCGCGTTGATCTTCTGCTGCAGGGCGTTGACGGTGACGGTCATCTGATTGGTGTTATCCGCGGTCTGTTCGATCAAGTGCTGCATGACGCCGAATTTGGTGTCGAGAGTGGACTGAAGGCGTTGCATCATGTCCAGCAACTGCTGCACCTGGGTTTGCAGCTCGATGATTTCCTTCGAAGCCGCGTGTGCGGGAAGGGGCGCGGAGGCTAGAACCACGGCAAGGACTGCCGCGGTGAGGAGACGATTGCGAAGTTTGTGTGTTTTTGGCATGTGTCACCTGGGAACAGGGATCGGAGATCAGTTGTCAGAGATCAGATTCGGCTGACTGGCCTTTGAGGTATCCCAGGTCTCAGAATCGAGACCTGGGGCACCCTGTTTTGATCGGACTAGCAGCGAAACCTTAGCGGTCGAGGGTGAATCCGGCGCGGCGGTTCTGCTGCCAGCACTCCTCAGTCGACTCGGAGCAGAAGGGCTTCTCCTTGCCGTAGCTGATCACGCGGATGCGGGTTGCGGCCACACCGGCGGTGACCAGGGCATTCTTGGCGGCGTCGGCGCGGTTCTGTCCCAAGGCGAGGTTGTACTCGTTGGAGCCGCGCTCGTCGCAGTAGCCGCCGATGACGACTCTGATGTCGGGATGGCTGGCCAGCCAGGAGGCATCTGCGGAGAGAACGGTCTGGGCGTCGCCGCGGATGTCATACGTGTCGTAATCGAAGAAGGCGTCCTGTATGTGGGCCTTGAATTCTTCTTCAGTGCTTACGGTGCTGGTGGGCACGACGATGGCGGGGGGCGCATTGAGAGTGACTCGGGCAGTAGCGTCGGCCGAGCCGCCCGCACCTCGAGCGACCAGGTGATAGCTGGTGGACTCGGTTGGGGTCACGGTCTTGACGCCGGAGGTAGGTACGTCGCCAATGCCATCGATGGAGACAGTGGTGGCTTCAGTGGTGCGCCAGGAGAGCACAACCTGGTCGCCGGCGGAGACAACCGAGGGAGTGGCCGTGATTTGCGCGGTGGGCGTTTGGATGGAGGTAGGGGCCGTTGGAGCCTCCTCCGCGGACGGGACCGGCGCCGGCTTCTTACTGCAGCCGGCAACAGAGAACAATGCGAGAAGCAGGGCAAGAGGCGCCAGGATGCGATTTCGTTGTTTCAATGGACTACTCCTTCAGCGAGTTCAAGATTGAGTTCCGAGCGAGGGAGGCTTTTGAGTCTCCTTGGCCAACCGCCGCTCCCGGCCTACCACCCCAGCGACGAAGACCCCGCCGCGGCGGGCTGGGAACCCCGGCCTTTTCACCGGGGCGTTTTGCCTTATTCATGTAGATGCAGAAAACGACGAACGGGAATGCGATGGTTCTTGGCCTGGACCGTTGCAAAGAACGTTGTCGATAGAATGATAGTCGAAAAAGGCCGGGATCGCAGCAACAACGCGAACCGGAGCGTGACAGCGGACACACACTTTGACCGCGTTGTGCCCGTTGGGGAGGGTTCACTTCCAGCTCCAGTTGGGCATGAAGTTGTTGCCGGTGTGGGTGAGCTGATGCTGCTCCGTGCCATCGGCCAGCATGGACCAGATCTGGGTGTGCCCAGAGATGGTGCGTTCGAAGACGATGTGGCGATTGTCGGGGGCCCAGAAGGGGTAGTCGTTGCTGCCGGACTCGTGAGTGAGCTGAATATAGTTCTTGCTGGCGATGTCGATCACATGGATGTCCACACCGCCGGGGTCGCCGGGGCCGTATTTGCGATTCCAACTGAAGGCGAGCAACTGGCCGTTGGGCGACCAGGAGGGGGAGACGGCGTAGCCGCTGTCGGTGATGCGCTGGACGTTGGAGCCGTCCTGCTCCATGGTGTAGATCTGAGGCTCGCCGGTGCGCCCGCTGACCCAGGCGAGCTGGGCGTTGCTGCGCGGATTCCAGGTGGGGGCGACGTCGGGTCCGCGGAAATTGGTGAGGCGGCGAAGATTGCCGCCGCTTGCATCCGCGGCCCAGATTTCGGAATCGCCTGTGCGGGCGGAAGAGAAGGCGATCTTCGATCCGTCAGCGGACCATGCCGGCGAGAAATTGCTGCCCCCCGCAATCCCCGCCGGGAAGGCGACCATGCGATTGAGATCGAGCGAGTACATGCGGATGGACCAGCCCTCGGGGCCGAGCGAAGAAAAAGCGAGCCGGCTGTTGTCTGGAGAGATGCGGGGCGAGATCGAAGTGGTGCCCAGGTGGGTGATGGCGTGCTGGTTTTGGCCGTCGTAGTCCATGACCCAGATTTCCTTCGAGCCGCTTCGGGTGCTGACAAAGTAGATTTTGGTTTCGGCGATGCCGTTGATGCCGCCGCCGAGGCGCAGGATGATTTCGTCGGCGAATCGGTGCGCGATGGTGCGCGCCATTTCCTGGCTTGCCGCTTCGTTGTACTGCTTGCCGAGGACCTGGGGGTTGGCGGTGTTGCGCGTGTCGAAGAGCCAGCCGTAAACGCTGAGGCGTCCATTGTCGGCCGACAGCGATCCGAACGCCACCATGGCCGCGTTGGCAGGTGCGGAGGACCACTGGGGAAGGTTGATCTCCTGGGGCGAACCGGGCGTGGTCTGGGGCGAGAGGCTCTTGGAGACCAGGTCGAAGATTCCCGCGCTGGCCAGGTCGCTATACAGGGTGGCGTCGAAGGTTGCCTTCAGACCCGGGCCCTGGGGATCGACGCCCACTGGTTTGAGGTCGGCGGCGGCGATGCGGATGCGGTCGTTGCCCAGGTTTGTGCCAGTGTGAACCCAGTCCTGGGCGGGCAGTTGGGCGGCCGCAAGATAGACGACGAAAGATGCAACGAGGGGAAAGGTGCGGAGTGCCTTCCGGAGATGAATCTTCATGCGTTGAGTGGTCCTTCCAGGTTCGTGGGAAAGGCGCGTGGGGTTCCCGGCGCGCCAGGACTCAATACGTACAATCATAGGTTACGTCCAGCCATTGATCGTTGGATTCCGTGGGCAGATTCCCAAATGTATCGACGCGCTCGGTGGCCAGAAGGCACGAACGGTCGAGGGTAGGACTGCCGCTCGCCGTGCTGACCTTGAAACCGGACGGGACGCCCTGGCGATTGACTCTGAAGTAGATTTGCACCGCATTGCCCTTGGGCGTGCGCGGGTCTACCTGGCCGCGAATCCAGTTTTGACTCACCTTAAGTTTGATGCCATTTACGTACCAGGGGAAGCGTGTGCCGAAATCTCCGTTGGCGACGCTGACCGGGGCGTCTGCCGAGGAGGCCTGGGCCATGGTAGAGCGGGGCATGGACATGCCCGCCTGCTCACCGAACTTGGCGCGGTTGTCCTGTTTGGGCTGGGGTTGGTGAGGCTGGGTCTTGGGCACGTTCTGGGCCTGCTTCTGTGGCTTGACCTCTTTGCCGGAGATGGGGATGGCGGTTTCATCCACGGCCTGTTTGGGTTTGGGCGTGGGCTCGGCCGGGGCCTGGCTCGGGGTCTCAGTGGACAGAACATTTTGATTGGCCGGCTGATCGGCGGGGAGGGGCAGGGCATTCGAGACCAGGCTGACCTGGATGGCTCCGCCCGCTCCGGGACTGCCCCACAGGTTGTGATGAAAGAAGCCGTTGAGGATGCCGTAGAAAAGGAGTCCGCCGAACAAGACGCCGTGGAGCACAAGCGAACCCGCGGCAGGCCCCGCGATGGGCTCCGAAGCCGGGGTGAGTTCGCGCTCGAGTTGCTCGCTTCCTTCCAGCAGGCTAATCATCCGGTTGCTAGTTTCCCCCTTCCGTGGAGGCCTTGGCTTCCAACGGCTGGGTGACGATGGAGATGTTGGTGACGCCGGCTTGCTTTACGGCATCCATGACGCTGGCGAACGCGCCAAAAGGAACGTTTTCATCGGCGCGGAGATAGATGACCTGATGCTCGGGATCAGCGCTCTGCTGGTGGAGCTTCTGGGCCAGTTCGTGGATGTTGACCAACTGATCGCCGAGAAAGACATCTTGGTTGCGGTTGATGGTCAGGACCAGGCGCTGCTGGGTGATTTCCTTGACGGTGCGGGTTTTGGGCACGGAGACCTCGATGCCCGATTGCAGAACCGGCGCTGAGATCATGAAGATGATGAGCAGGACCAGGACCACGTCAACCAGCGGGGTGACGTTGATCTCCGCCAGCGAGGAACGGGTTTGGCCGGTGTTACTTGTAAAGGCCAAGCTCTACCGCCTCTCTGGGGGGGTGGGTGGTTCGGGACCGCGCAACGGTGCGGCAGGCCCTCGCATTGGGATCTCTTCGAGGGAGTTCAGCAGTTCCCGGCAAAAGTCGTCGGTGGCGGCGGCAAAGATCCGAATGCGGGCGGTGAACTGGTTGTAGGCGACGAGGGCGGGAATAGCCACAAAGAGGCCCGCGGCGGTGGTGATGAGAGCCTCGGAGATGCCGGGGGCGACGGCGCGGAGAGTCGCGGAGCCAGCTGCGCCGAGGCCGTGAAATGCGTCGATGATGCCCACAACGGTGCCGAAGAGGCCGACGTAAACGGTGGTGGAGGCGATGGTGGCCAGCCAGGTCATGCGGCGTTCGAGGGTGGTGACGGCTTCGCTGGCGGCGGTCTGCGCCGAGCGCTCGAGCGGCACCAGGTTGCGGGGCGGGCCGGAGCCGCCGGTCTGGCGCTTGTAGGTCTCGTAAACATCTTCAAAGACCTGGGCAAGTGGGCTGGATTTGCAGTCGGCGGTGAGAGCGGCAATCTCCTGCAGGCGGGTGGCCTTGCGGAAGGCGCGGATGAATTTGCGGCTCTGGCTGGTGGCCTTGCCGAAGGAGGAGATCTTGCCCAGGATTACGAACCAGGAGTAGAAACTGGCGATGGCCAGCAGCACCAGCACGGCCTCGGCCACGGGACCTATGTTGTTGAATATCTCCACTAGCGCGCTTGAACCCGACGCTGACGGAGGTGCGGCGCTATCGGCCTGCATCATCAAGAGGAGGGCGGTGTTAAGAATCGGCATTCACCTCAATATCAACCGTATCAGACGGATTGGCGCCTTCCAAGTTATCGATTGGATGCTCCCGGAGGCTTGGGGCGTTGGTTGTGGGGCCGGGAGATGCGCCGTTCATGCTATGCTGCGCTCGGATTGTCCCGGCAATTGACCGGGTTCCAAGAAGGTTCCAAGAGGTTCGCAAAGAATGCTTGTCGAACTGCGCGCTGAAAACTACGCCGTCATCGATCACGCCATTGCCGTGTTCGGCCCAGGGCTGAATCTGCTGACGGGTGAGACCGGTGCGGGCAAGTCGATCCTTGTGGATGCGCTGGCCCTGCTGATGGGGGGCAAAGCATCGGTGGAAGTGGTGCGCCACGGGGCTGACAAAGCCGTCGTCGCGTGCGTGTTCGAGTCCACACCGGGGGCGGAGACGATCCTGGAAGAGAACGGCATCGACGCGGATGGGAACGAGATTATTCTGCGGCGGGAGATTCTGTCCTCGGGCAAGGGGCGGGTGTTTGTGAACAACCAGCCGGCGACCGTGGCTGTGCTCAAGCAGTTGGCGCCGGAGCTGGCGCTTGTCCATGCCCAGAGCGAGTCGCTGACCAGCTTTGACCAGGCGCAGCAGAGGATTCTGCTGGATCGCTTTGGGGGGCTTTCGACGGAAGCCGTGGGCGAGGCGTACGGGCGTTGGCGCACGGCTGCCGAAAAACTGGATGCGATGGTCGAGGGTGAGCAGGACCGGTTGCGGATGGTGGACCTGTGGAGCTACCAGCACAAGGAAATCGAAGCGGCGCGGCTTGTCGGCGGCGAGGATGAGGCGCTGGAGACCGAAAAGCGCGTGCTGGCCAACGCGGAGAAGCTTTATGCCGCTGCGATGGGGGCTTTCGAGCAACTGTATGAGGGTGGGGCTTCAGCGGAGGTTGCGCTGCGGGCCGCGGTGCGGAATGTGGAGGAGCTGGCGCGCTACGACGGGCGGTTTACGGAGGTTGCAGGGCAATTGGAGTCGGCGCGGGCGACGGTTGGCGACGTGAGCGGCAGTTTGCGGGATTATGCGGAGGGGATCGATGCGTCGCCGGAGCGGTTGGCGGAGATTGAAGACCGGCTGGCGGCGGTGGACCGGCTGAAGCGCAAATATGGCAAGACCGTGGCCGAGGTGATCGCGTTTGGCGAAGATGTGGGACGGAAGCTGGGCGAGGTGGAGGATCGGGACGAGATTCTCAAGGCGCTTCAGGTGGAATTGGAACAAGCCGCAACGGCGTATCGCGCCGCTGCCTCAGCCCTCAGCGCCGACCGCAAAGCAGCGGCCACCAAACTGGCCAAGCTGGCTGAGGAACAGATCAACTCGCTTGCCATGAAGGTCCGCTTCGAAGTTGCCGTCCAATCCGTGGAAGAGGCCGAAGCCTTCCGCCCCATCGGCAAAGACCCATCGCCGAGGGGCCCGGCTTTGAAAGGGCACGGCTTCAGCCGTGCCGAAAGCGGGATAACACTAGCCGGGGCTTTAGCCCCTGAGGGAAGCTCTTCAGAGAACTCACCGTCTCACTGGACTTCTTCCGGCTGGGACGAAGTCGAATACCGCATCGCCACCAATCCCGGCGAGCCGCTGAAGGCTCTCCACGAAATTGCCTCAGGCGGCGAAATGAGCCGCGTCATGCTGGCGCTGAAGGTCAGCGTGGAAGAGGGCGCGGTCAAGCCGAAGCGGAAGACGCCGACCCCCAGAACTCTGGTCTTCGATGAGATCGATATTGGCATTGGCGGCCGTGCCGCGGAGGCCGTCGGCCAGAAGCTTAAGAGTCTGAGCCGCGGCCAGCAGGTTCTCTGCGTAACCCACCTGCCGCAGATCGCCGCGTTTGCCGATCAGCACTTTGTCGTTGAAAAGCGCGAGGCTGACGGCCGCACCAAAATGCAGATCCGGCTGCTGGACGATCGCGCGCGCATGCATGAGGTGGCGCGGATGGTGAGCGGCGCGAAGGTGACGGAGACCAGCTTGCAGCACGCGGCGCAGATGATTGCGGGGAGCCGCTAAGAGCCGATTGACACAGACTGTCAGCGTAGATACACTACCGTATATACGGATGGTCGATTTGCGTTGGACCTGGGCCCCCGAAAAGGCGCGGAAGAACCTTGAGGAGCACAAGGTCAGCTTCGAACTAGCCGAGCGTGCCTTGGGTGATCCTCTGTGCATATCGGTTCCCGATCCGTACCCCAATGAGGAACGGTGGCGGACTCTGGGTTCGCCCAGTACCGACGGAATCCTGGTCCTCTATGTCGTCCACACCTGGCCCGAGGACGAATCGGGAGCCGGAAGAATTATCAGCGCGAGACGAGCGGAAAGTCACGAGAGGACGGACTATGAAGAGAGGTAATCCAGAGCCGTTGACCCCAAAGCTGCAGGCCGAGCTTGACGCTCTTGCCGCAATGCCGGAGAGCGAGATCGACACCACCGAAATGCCGCCCATCGCCGATTGGAGCCATGCGGTGCGCGGGCCGTTCTACCGCCCCATCAAGCGCCCTCTCTCGCTGCGCGTGGACGCAGACATCGTCGACTGGTTCCAACGCCAGGGACAGGGCTACCAAACCCGGATGAACTTCGCTCTGCGCGAGTATGTCGAGCGCCACAGCGGGAACGCTCGATAGCCCTTTGATTCACTGACCTCCGCCTACTGCACATCCACCCTGCGGAAGCCCAGACCGGGTGCCCCAGGTCTCGCATTGAGACCTGGGAATCGATCTCCCTTACTGAGCGGTCTTCCTTGACAACTGTATCGTCAAGAGATACAGTCAATCTGTGATCAAGAGCTTCGCGCACAAGGGGCTGGAGAAGTTCTTCCGCACGGGCTCAATGGCGGGGATTCAGGCACAGCACGCCGTGCGGTTGCGTCTCCAGTTGGCCATGCTCGATGACATTGGCGCGCCCGAGGATATGCGTGCGTCCGGATGGAAGCTCCATCCCCTGCATGGCGATCTGAAAGGCCACTGGTCGGTTGCGGTGAGCGGAAACTGGCGTCTCACCTTCCGCTTTGAAGGCGAAGACGCCATCCTGGTGGATTACCGGGACTATCACTGAAGAGAGAGCGCCATGCGTATGTACAACCCTCCGCATCCCGGCGAAGTCATTCGGGAATACCTCGGCGAGATGACCGTTTCGGCAGCAGCCAAGCATTTGGGCGTGGGCCGGGTCACTTTTTCCCGCGTGCTCAACGGCAAAGCCGCTGTTTCGCCGGAGATGGCTGTGCGTCTGGCCGCCGCCTTTGGGACCTCTTCGCCCGAAGTTTGGCTGCGCATGCAGGCGCAGTTCGACCTCTGGCAAATCCAGAAGCGGAATCGGATTCACGTCGGTCTGCTGATCGATCAGTTTGAGGACCTGAGCCCCAAGGGCAAGGGCAAAGCAACGGCGACCGTTTAGGCTCGCTGGCCCCGGCTCCTCATTCACCAATACGCTATTGCACATCCACCGTGCGGAAGCCGAGGCCATAGAGCAGAGCGGTGACGCTGGTTCGGGCGTTGGCGCGGGCTTTGTCGAGGATGCCGTCGTCCAGCGCCGCCTGGGTAATCTGCTGTTCGGCGGCCAGGCGAACTTCGGATTCCAGATTCGGATCGGCGGCGACCAGCAGGCCGGTCATCCGGGAGTAGACACGCGTTCGCCCGTTATCGATGCGCGTGGTGAGGATCTGCGCCGGGGGCAGTCTAACCTGAACCGCATCGCCCTTTACTTGAACATCGCCCGCCTTGAGCTGCGCAAGATCGATGCCGGCAATCACTTCTCCGTGGGCCACAAGGAGCAGCTTGTCGCCGGCCAGAAAGCCGGGCAGGTAGGCGTTCTCGCGGTCACCCTCGACGATCTTGTCCAGCGAGTAGACAACCGTCTCCATGCGGGAGAGCTGGCGAATTTTTTCGACGACCGAAGGAGAGGAAACGTCGATCGTGGTGCTGCGGCCGGTGACGTAACCGGCGAGCCGGTTCCACCATCCGTAGTGCGAGACGTGGGCAAAGGCCGTGAGCAGCAGGAATCCGAGCACGACGCCCACGGCAAGCGTGCCGAACGATTGGCTACGGCGCCTCGTGTGGGTGCGGCGGGAATGTGTGATGCCGGAATGATCGTTGGTTTCCATACGCCTGTCTCCGTGCCCGAGCCAGCCGGTTTTCGCGACGGATCGGGACGTTTGAATCGGCTGTTCTCTGGCGGTTTACTTCTTGCCTGTGTGGCCGCGGCCATCACGCACTTCATTGCCTTTGAAGTGGACAATTTTGTCGAAACGCCTCGATGGTTCGGGCTTGTCGCCGCGGTTTGGCGCGGGGCCTTTGTAGCCGTGTTGCGCATCGAAACGGTTGTTTACGTGGCCGCGGAAGCTATACGCCCCGTGAAACCACGGGCCGGCGCCGATGAAGATACCCCCCGTAAACCATTCCGGGCTGTAGTAGCCATAGGGAGCGCAGGCATAAGGAGCGTAGTCGTAGTAGCCGTAAGGGCAATCTGGGGCGACTCCGATGCCAACGCTGACCTGAGCTGCCGGTTTGGAGGCTGATGCCGTTAAAGAGATTGCCGCAACAGCAGCTAACGCAAGAACATTGAATCTGTTCATAAACTCTCCTCATCGATGTTTGCGGGGTCGGGGAGAACCTTGCCCGCCGCGTCAATGATATGGATTGCATACGGCGCCGGCGCTCAATCATCAAAGCCGCTGCGGCGCATGTCAAACCTGGTTACAAGAATGTCGCGGGCTCTCATGGCGCTGAAGCTTCTCCGGCCCGCTCCAAAGTGAGATGAGGCCGAAAACTGAAAGGATGTCCGCTGGGGCCTGATTGGCGCTTGATTCGGCGAGGGGGACGCTCCGGCTTTCTTTGCTGTTTTTTCCATGCTGCGATTGGTATACTGGGAGATGTGACTACAACTGTCCTCGAATCCATCTCGAACGGAAATCACGCCGAGACTTCCCCCAGTCAGAAGAGGGTGTTGTTGCTCAAGCCACGCGGCTTTTGCGCGGGCGTGGTGCGCGCGATTGACATTGTCAAAATCGCACTGGAAACCTTTGGAGCGCCGATTTATGTGCGCCGCGAGATCGTCCATAACCGCTATGTTGTAAATGAGTTGGCGGACAAGGGGGCGATTTTTGTGCATGAGATTGACGACGTGCCGGACGGGCAGCGGGTGATTTACTCGGCGCACGGGGTTTCGCCGGCGGTGAGGGAACTGAGCAAAGGGCGCGGGTTGAAGGTGATCGATGCGACCTGTCCGCTGGTGACCAAGGTCCACATCGAGGCGGTCAAGTTTGCCAAGCAAGGCTACTCTCTGGTGCTCATTGGCCACCGCGACCACGACGAGATCGAGGGAACACTGGGCGAGGCGCCGGGAGTGACCCAGGTGGTTTCAAACGTGGCCGATGTTGAGGCGCTCAAGGTGCCTGATCCAGACCGCGTGGCATATCTGACCCAGACTACCCTCAGCCTGGACGAGGCGCGGGACATTATCCACGCGCTGAAGCTCAAGTATCCCAACATCGCCGGGCCGCACACCCAGGACATCTGCTACGCGACGGAGAACCGTCAGGTGGCGGTGCGCAACGTGGCGCATAACGCGGAACTTGTGCTGGTGGTGGGTTCGACGAACAGCTCGAATTCCAACCGGCTGGTGGAGGTTTCGCGGAATCTGGGGACGATCGGGTATCTGATCGACAACTCCGCGGCCATCGACCCCAAGTGGCTGGTGGGGGTGACGAATGTCGCGGTGACGGCCGGCGCATCGGCTCCCGAGGTGCTGGTGGAGGACGTGGTCAATTATTTGCGACTAAACGGCTATGACAGAGTCGAAGAAGTAGAAGTCGTGCCGGAAAATGTCCGGTTTGGGCTGCCTCCGGAGATTATTCAGGCGATTGGCAGTGCGAGCGGGGCAGAGCCGGTTGCGGTTCGATAAGAACAGGGAAAAAGGACCAGGGAACGGAGAGCCAGAGGCTTGGCGTTTCGGCAAGCCCGAGTTGGGCTCTTGGGCAGCTAAATTCTTAAGGTCGTCAGGTTGCCGGAATTGGTGTTGATTTGATTTTTCCGGATAGGAACTGAGGCGTTTGAAACCGCATGAGTCAACAGCAGGGGAAAACGCAAGCCGCGGAACCGAGATCGGGGACTCCCAACTCAGACGCTGCCAAGTCGGGGACACCGAAATCGTGGATTCCGAAATCGGTGGCGCCCAGGTTTGGGCGGATTGACGCGGACCTGGCGGATGTGGAGTCGGCCATCGCGCGGTCGCGGGAGTTTCTTCTATCTGAGCAGCACCCTGATGGGTACTGGTGCGGGGAGCTCGAGGGAGACTCGATGCTCGAAGCAGACTATATCTATCTCCACACTCAATTGGAGAGCGGCGATCCTGGGCGGCTGAGGCGCGCGCTCACCGAGATGCTGCGCTACCAGAACGAGGACGGCAGTTGGAGTCTCTATCCAGGCGGGCCGGGGAATGTCTCGCTATCAGTCAAGTGTTACTTCTCAGCCAAGCTGATGGGAATTGGCGCGGAAGATCCCAGGTTGGTTAAGTGCCGGGAGTGGGTTCTCGAGCACGGCGGCGTGGTGGCGTGTAACACCTTTACCAAGATGTATCTCTGCGGGCTTGGCCAGTATGACTACGATGCGGTGCCGGCCATTCCGCCGGAGATCGTTCTGTTTCCCAAGTGGTTCTACTTCAATATCTATGAGATATCATCCTGGTCGCGCTCGATTCTGGTGCCGTTGGCTATCATCTACGCCAAGAAGCCGTTCAAGAAGATTCCGCCGGAGCATAGCATCGATGAGTTATTTGTAGGCGGCCGCGCGAACGCGGAGTTGCGTCTCAGGTTGGATCGCAAGAAGATTGTCTCGTGGCGGAACGTGTTCCTGATTCTGGACCGGATTCTGCATTTTGCGGAGGCGGTTCACCTGCGGCCGTTGCGCACGCTGGCGCTGGCCAGAGCGGAAACATGGATACTGGAACGGCTGGAGATGACGGACGGGCTGGGCGCCATCTATCCGGCAATGTTGAACGCGATTATCGCCCTGCGCTGCCTGGGCTACTCGGAGGACGATCCGCAGGTGATTCGCGCGCGCGACGAGTTTGAGAAGCTGGGCATCGAGGAGCCTGCAAGCGCGGGTTTGCCGGAGCCGACCTTCCGCATGCAGCCGGCCGTGTCGCCGGTATGGGATACGGCGCAGGCAGTGTATGCGCTGGGCGAGGCGGGAGTGCCGCGCAACGATCCGCGCATGATCAAGGCCGTGGACTGGATGTTATCGAAAGAAGTCCGGCACAAGGGCGACTGGGCCGTCAAGGCGCCGCGCACGGAGCCGGGCGGTTGGTACTTCGAGTACAACAACGAGTTTTATCCCGACACGGACGACACCGCGCAGGTGCTGCTGGCGCTGAACAAGGTGGATAACCCGCGCGAGGGCTATCAGCATAAGGTTGCGCAGCGCGCCATTGCGTGGGAGTTTGCCATGCAGTGCAAGAACGGCGGCTGGGGCAGCTTCGACAAAGACAATACCAAGATGATTTTCCAGTACATTCCCTTCGCGGATCACAACGCGATGTTAGACCCTCCCACCGTGGACATAACTGGAAGAATTCTCGAGATGCTGGCCACTTATGGCTATACGCGCCAAGACAAGCGCGTGGAGAAGGCCGTCAAGTTCATCTTCAGCCGGCAGGAGCCGGATGGAAGCTGGTTTGGGCGCTGGGGAGTTAACTACATCTATGGGACATTCCTGGTGCTGCGCGGGCTTGATGCGATCGGCATCGATCATCTTGAGCCGCAGATTCAGCAGGCCGCGGAGTGGATTCGCATGGTGCAGAACCCCGACGGCGGCTGGGGCGAGACTTGCGGAAGTTACGACGACCCGGATACACGCGGGGTGGGGCCGAGCACACCATCGCAGACGGCGTGGGCTCTGCTTGGGCTTCTGGCCGCGGGAGACGATCGGTCAGACTCGATCGCCAAGGGCGTGCGCTGGCTGCTGAGCCGGCAGGATGCCGGCGGCGGTTGGGACGAGCGTATTGGAACTGGAGTTACACGGCAGGCATTGTACACTGGAACTGGCTTCCCAAGAGTCTTTTACCTGGCATACGAAATGTATCGCCATTACTTCCCGCTGCTGGCTTTGACCAGTTACAAGCGGGCTATGGAACGCGCCGGATAGACAAGCGGCGCGCTGGAGGTTAACTCGAAGATGGCTGTTCCTATATCCCAAATGTGGACGGTTGCTGCTTATGTGTTGAAGAAGAAGCTGGCCGGCAACAAGCGGTATCCGCTGGTGCTGATGCTTGAGCCGCTTTTCCGCTGCAACCTTGCGTGCGCGGGGTGCGGCAAGGTGCAGTATCCGCCGCATATTTTGAAGAAGCAGCTCTCGCCGGAAGAGTGTTTTGCCGCAGTGGAAGAGTGCGGCGCGCCGATGGTCTCGCTGCCTGGCGGCGAGCCGCTGTTGCATCCGCAGATTGTGGAGATTGTCAACGGGCTGATTGCGCGCAAGAAGTACATCTACTTATGCACGAACGCGCTGGAACTCAAGCGTCGGCTGCCGGAGTTTACGCCGTCGAAGTATCTGACCTTCTCAGTACACCTGGATGGAATGCGCGAGCATCACGATTTCTCAGTTTGCCGCGAGGGCGGCTACGACATCGCGGTCGAGGGCATCAAAGAGGCCGTGAAGCGCGGCTTCCGCGTGACCACGAATGCGACCTTCTTCGACGGGACCGACCCGAACGGCGTCCGCGGATTCTTTGACGAAGTCATGGACATGGGCGTGGAGGGGATCGTGCTCTCGCCCGGCTATAGCTACGACAAGGCGCCGGATCAGAATCGATTCATGGGCCGGGCGCGCGTACGGCGTTTGTTCCGCGCCATTTTGTCGAATCGCAAGCCGACATGGAAGTTCAATATGTCGCCGCTGTTTCTGGAATTTCTGATGGGCGATCGTAAGTATGAATGCACGCCGTGGGGTTCGCCCGCGTATAACATCTTTGGCTGGCAGCGGCCTTGCTACCTGCTGCAGGACGGTTATGCGGATAGCTTCAAGGAGTTACTGGAAACCACTAAGTGGGAAGAATATGGCGTGGCCAGCGGAAACCCCAAATGCGCCAACTGCATGGTGAGTTGCGGCTACGAGCCTTCGGCGGTGATCGAGGGGTTTGGGTCTCTGAAGGGATTCTGGGGCATGGTGCGGGGAACGTTCAGCTTGTATCGCGACCAGCACGCGCTGAAGCTGCTCAACGACAGTGCGCCACATGGCCCGGCAAAATTGGTGCAGATCGCGGAGCCGGCACACAGCTTTGAGGAGACAAGCGTATGACCGCTGAAGTGATGAAGTACACGCTGCAGCAGGTGGAAGATCTGGAGTTGGCTCCGGGGGCTGAGCATCAACAGCTTGAAGGCTGGGTTCCCGAGCTGGCAAGCGACAAGGACTTGCGGCTGGCTTTGGGAAAAGCATTGGACTATCGCGGCGACGTGACCCTGACGCTGAAAAACGGAGAGCGGATCGAAGCCTACATCTTTAACTGCCAGACTGGTCCCACGCTGGCTGAATCGTTCTTGCAGTATTTCACTCCCAACGCTGCGGAAAAACGCAAGGTAAGCTACGCCGACATCGCGCGTGTCGAGTTCAGCGGCAAGGATCGCGCGGCGGGCAAGCATTGGGAGGATTGGGTGAAGGCTTACAATGTCAAGAAGGCCGCTGGGGAGAAGAACATTGCGCTCGTGCCGGAGGCGTTGGAGTAGCGGAGAAAGTGGTCAGTGAACAGTGGTCAGTGATCAGTTGTTGCCGACTCCTCGGCTTGTTTCCATTTCTAGTGGACTATCTTTTGACTGTCACAATTCGATCGTATCAAGGCGGTCGGAACTGACCACTGTTCACTGACCCCTGACCACTAATATGAAAGTTTTCCTTACAGGCGCGACGGGATTTGTGGGGCACCATGTGGCGCGGGCGCTGGCCGCCGAGGGCGCGGAGCTGCGGATGCTCGTCCGCAAGACCAGCAACCTTGCCAACCTTGAAGGCCTCGCAGGCGAGACGCATGTAGGCGACCTGAGTGAGCCTGAATCGCTGCGGTCTGCATTGTCCGGCTGCGGGGCGGTGGTTCATGTAGCCGCCGACTACCGGTTTTGGATTCGCGAACCCGAAGCCATGTACAAGGCCAACGTCGAAGGCACACGCGAACTGCTTCGCATGGCGCGCGAGGCGCAGGTTCCGCGGTTTGTCTACACCTCGAGCGTGGCGACGATGCACTTTCGCACCGATGGCCTGGTCATCAACGAGGACACGCCGGTTTCGCTCAAGGATATGGTGGGGCACTACAAGCGGTCGAAGTTTCTTGCCGAGCGCGAGGCTGTAGCGGCGGCTGAAGGTGGGCAGAAGGTGATCATTCTGAACCCCACCACGCCCGTCGGGCCTCACGACGCCAAGCCCACGCCCACAGGACGCATCTTTGTGGACTTTCTGAATGGGAAGTTTCCCGTATACATGGACACCGGGCTGAACCTGGTGGACGTGGCCGAGGTTGCGCGGACTCACGTTGCCGCGCTGACGGTGGGGCAGCCGGGCAAGCGGTACATTCTGGGCGGGGAAAACCTGACGCTGAAGCAAATTCTGGACAAAATGTCGGCGATCACCGGCATTCCGTCGCCTACGGTAAAGATTCCTTTTGTCGTGGCCGCAACGTACGCATTTTTTGAGGAGTGGATTACGGGGCGGATTCGTGGCCGCGAGCCGAGAGCTACGTTCGATGAGGTGCGGATGGGACGGAAGAAGATGTACGCTTCCAGCGCCCATGCGCAACAGGAGCTGGGATTTCGCATTGTGCCTGTGTACCCGGCGATGCGCGCGGCGATTGAGTGGTTTCGGGCGCATGGGTACGCACCCCAGGCCCGTGCATGACGCGCGTCGCCATCATTGCCGCCATGGCCGGGGAGTTGAAGCCTCTGGTGCGCGGCTGGCGGCACGAACGCCGCAACGGCGTGGAGTTGTGGCGCTGGAAATTCGATGAGGGTGAATGGGTGGCTGCGTGCGCAGGGGCCGGTGTGGACGCGGCGATGCGGGCATTTGCCGAGGTTGAGCGGGATGGGGCCATCGATCTGGTGATTTCGGTGGGCTGGGTGGGGGCCTTGAGCGAGGAGCTAGAGACCGGCAGGGTCTATGAGGTCTCCGGGGTGATTGACGCCCGGACGGGAGAGCGGTTTGAGACGGAGGAACTCGAGGTTACGGAGAGAAATGGGGTGGTCTACTCCCACCCTAGCGACAAAAACAAGAACAAGAACGTCGCGAGGGTGGGGCACCCAGATTTGTGGCTGGTGACCAGCCCAAAGGTTGCGGATGAAGTGGAGAAGCGGCGTCTTGCGGCTACTTACGGGGCTGAACTAGTGGATATGGAGGCTGCGGGGGTTGCGCGGCTCGCGGCGATGCGCGGAATCCCCTTTTATTGCATCAAGGGCGTGAGCGACGGCTTTCACGATCAACTTCCTGATTTCAATCGGTTTATATCGGATGAAGGGCAGTTTAGGCTGGCCCGGTTTATCCTTTTTGTCCTTATTCGGCCGTGGCACTGGTCCGCACTGATGCGGATGGGCGAGAATAGCAAGAAGGCCGCCCTTGGCATCAGGGAGTCCCTGCTTGAAAATCTGGATAGACGAGGAACGATAAGGAATCGAAATGGCTACCCAAACCTCAAACGTTGAAAGCCAGGTTGCAAGCCAGGCACACGGGAAGATTCCCGCGACCATGCAGGCCGTGGTCTATCGCGGCGTGAACGACATGCGCGTGGAGACGGTCCCCGTGCCGGCGATCGGGCCGGGGGAACTGCTGATCAAAGTGGCGACGTGCGGCATTTGCGGCACGGATCTGAAAAAGATTCATACCGGCTCGCATTCGGCGCCGCGCATCTTCGGGCATGAGATGGCGGGAACCATCGTCGAAGTGGGCGAAGGCGTGACGCGCTTTTCGCTGGGTGAGCGGGTGGTGGTTCACCATCACGTTCCTTGCGGCGATTGCTACAACTGCCGCAAGCAGACGCCGACCCAGTGCACGCTTTACAAGAAAGTTGGGGTTACGGCGGGGTTCGAGCCGTCGGGCGGCGGCTTTGCGGAGTATATTCGCGTGATGGACTGGATTGTGGCCAGCCGCGGCGTGGTGCGGATTCCCGATGGCGTTCCGTTTGAGCAGGCGGCGTTCGTCGAGCCGGTCAACACAGTTCTGAAGGGCGTGAAGCTGCTGAATCTTCAAGCGGACGACACCGTACTGGTGATTGGGCAGGGACCGATCGGACTGATGCACGCGGCCCTGGCTCGGCGGACCGGCGCACGGGTGCTGACGTCCGATCTTTATCCAGAGCGCCATGCCATTGCCGCAAAATTTGGGCTGAAGGATCCGATTCATGCCGGAAGCGAGAATGTGGTCGAGCGAGTTTTTGCTGAGACCGAAGGGCGCGGAGCGGATGCGGTGATTCTGGCGGTGGGGGGCAATGCACTGATTCAGACGGCGATGGACGCGGTGCGGCCGGGCGGCAAGGTGCTGCTGTTTGCGCAGACGCAGCATGGCGAAGCGATCATCGATCCTGGCGCAGTGTGCATGGACGAGAAAACTCTTATGGGGTCTTACTCATCCTCTTTCGAGATTCTGGACGAGGTAACCGATCTGGTGTTTGGCGGCTACCAAAACGGATTTGATTTGACACAACTGATTTCGCACCGCTTTCCGCTGGAGCAGGCGGTTGAAGCGATCGAAATCGCTTCGCATCCCAAGGGCGACTCAATGAAGATCATGCTTGAGCCTGTGCTTGGAGCGGGAGCCTGTTAGGGGGAATTTGATGGCAACAACCATGAAGGCCGCAATCCTCCACGGCCGCGAAGATATTCGCATCGAGCGGGTGCCGATTCCCGAGGCCCTGCCGGGCGAACTGATTGTGCGCGTGGGCGCCGCGCTTACCTGCGGGACGGACTTGAAAGTCTTTCGCCGCGGCTACCATGCGCGGATGATTGTGCCTCCTGCGTTGTTTGGCCATGAGCTGGCGGGGACGGTTGTGGAAGCAGGTGAGGGAGTCAGCGGCTTTGCGGCGGGCGACCGTGTGGTGGCGCTGAACTCCGCGCCCTGCGGGCAATGTTTTTTCTGTGGGCGGGGCCAGGAGAACCTTTGCGACGACCTGTTATTTAACAACGGAGCTTACGCCGAGTTCATCCGCATTCCGGCGCGGATCGTGGCCAAGAATACGCTCCATGTTCCCGACCACGTACCGCTTGAGCACGCTGCGTTGACCGAGCCGCTGGCGTGTGCGGTGCATGGATTCGAGGATTCGCGGCCGCGCGCGGGGGATACGGTAGCGGTCATCGGCGGCGGACCGCTGGGGCTGATGATTCTGCACGTAGCGGCGCTGGCCGGCTGCGAGGCGATCGCAATCGTGAAGCACGACGGCCAAGTGGAAGCGGCGCGGCAACTGGGCGCGGCCCACGTGGTGCAGACGACCAGCATTCGCAAGGCCATCCGCGAAACGCGCGCGCTTACGCCAAAGAACAGGGGCGTGGACATTGCGATCGAGGCAGTTGGTGTGCCGGATGCGTGGCAGGAGGCAGTCGAACTGGTGCGCAAAGGCGGCACGGTGAACTTCTTTGGCGGGTGCGCGGTAGGAACGCAAGTGACTCTGGACACCAATCGAATTCACTATAGCGACATTACGCTGCGCGCCACCTTCCATCACACGCCGGCCCTTTGCCGCAAGGCGCTGGATCTGATTGCCGGAGGACGGTTTCAGGCACAAGCCTTCATCACCGGCCACGCTCACCTGTACGAACTCAACCGCGTCTTTGAGAAGCTGATGAACCGGAGCAGCGAGATCAAAACTGCCATTGTGCCATAGGGCGGCGAACCGATGACCAGGACGGCAACCGTGCAACCGGACAAGGAAACAGAAGGGCCAGAGCTTGAGCCGGCGGCGCGCTCAAGGGAAGCGCTGATCGAGGCTGGCTGGGCAGCGCTGCCGGCCAGCTATCGCATTCCGGAAGTTGCGCCCACGCTGGAGCAGGCGCGCGCCTACTGCAAACAACTGGCTGAGTCGCATTACGAGAACTTTCATGTGGCCTCGTGGTTTCTGCCCAGGGAACTGCGGCCGCATTTTCATGCGATCTACGCGTACTGCCGCATCTCCGATGATCTTGGCGATGAGGTGGGCGACCCGGCAGTGGCGCTGGCAATGCTTGGCGTTTGGGAGCAGGAGCTCAACGCCTGCTACAAGGGCAAGTCGCGCCATCCGGTATTTATTGCGTTGGGTGAGACGATCAGTCAGTGCGGGGTTCCCAAGGAGCCGTTTGCGGACTTGTTGATGGCTTTTCGCCAGGACCAGATGGTTACGCGCTATGCCACCATGGAGGACGTTCTGGCTTACTGCCGCTATTCGGCCAATCCGGTGGGGCGGCTGGTGCTTTACGCCTGCGGCGAGGCCGATGAAGAGCAGTTCCGGCTTTCGGATCTGACGTGTACGGCGCTGCAACTGGCGAATTTTTGGCAAGACGTGCGCGAGGACTACGCCCGCGGTCGCGTCTATCTGCCGCAGAAGGACATGGAGTTCTTTCGTGTGAGCGACGAGATACTGGCCGAAGGCATTGCCACGCCCGAGTTTCGCGGACTGATGCGCTACGAGGTCGAGTATGCGCGCGGGCTGTTTGAAGAGGGGTTGCCGCTGATCGGGATGGTGAGCCGCGATCTGGCGCTGGATCTGGATTTGTTCAGCCGCGGCGGTCTTGAGATTCTGCGGGCAATCGTACGCCAGGACTATGACGTGCTCAGCGGGCGGCCGGCCCTATCGAAGAGCACCAAGGTGAGCCTTGCGCTGAGGGCGGTGATGGGCAAGCTACTGCCGTTCATGCGCCTGGGCAGCGCCGGACGGCGCGCAGAGAAGGCGGCTTGAGGCACGAACCAAAATTGGACTGGGCTTATGCGGCGTGCCGAGCGATTGCCAAGCGCGAAGCTAAGAATTTCTACTACGCTTTTGTTGCGCTGCCTGTGCCGCGGCGCAATGCGATCTGCGCTGTCTATGCCTTCATGCGGCAGGCTGACGACCTGGCAGACGACGAGAGCCTGTCTCGCGAGGAGCGGCGGCGGCGTTTGGATGCGTGGCTCGCGGACTGGCGCGGCGTTTGCCACGGCAGCGATTCCTCAGATCCAGTCTTCGTCGCCGTGCGGGATGCAATCGAGCGGTTTGCGATTCCCCTGAGCCTGCTGGATGAGCTGATCGACGGCGTCACGATGGACTTGAAGCCGGCGGCGGCAGATGCGGCAGATGCGGATGTTGCGGGCAATGCGCCGGATGCTCCGGATACCTATGCAACGTTCGCCGATCTTTACCGCTATTGCTATCTCGTGGCCTCGGTGGTGGGGCTGGTGTGCATTCGCATCTTCGGCTATCAGGACCTGGGGGCGGAGAAGCTAGCTGAAAAGACAGGCATCGCATTCCAGCTTACGAATATTCTTCGTGATGTAGCCGAGGACGCTGAGCGCAATCGGGTCTATCTTCCGCTGGAGGATCTGGCGGCGCATGGGGTGTCGCTGGACTCTTTGCTGCATCGAGCTCCGGGGACGCCGCCGGCCGCAAATGAACGCGCGCTGATTGCGGAGATTGCGGGGCGGGCGGAGAAGTTCTATGAGTCCGCGCAGTTGTTGCTGCCGCTGATCGATCGCGAGAGCCGGCCAGCGATGTGGGTGCTGGTCAAGATTTATCATGCGCTGCTCAAGCGGATTGAGCGCGCGGACTACGACGTATTCTCGCGGCGGGCAAGTGTGCCAATGGTGGAGAAGATCTGGATTTTGCTGGTGGGGATGGCGCGGATGGGGTTGGTGCGGCTGATTGGTTGACTTACTTCCGATCTAACAAGAAACAAAAATGCAAGTTCAAAAAACAAGACGTCGTCATGGAGTTCTACGGACTCCCACCCATCGGACAAAAACAAAGACGTCCGATGGATGGGGCACAGTTTCATTCTTCGTGGGTCGGCAACACCGGTGGGGAACTGATAAGTAATGCCAGTACCGTTCGATATTGAGAGGCTTTTTGTTCGAGAAGAATAAACCCGAGAAGACCGTCACCGTGATCGGCGGAGGCGTGGCTGGGATGAGCGCTGCCTGCGCGCTGGCCGAGGCTGGGCTGCGCGTGCAACTGGTGGAGCGGCATGGCTATCTGGGCGGGCGGGCTTCGTCGTATTTGCATCCGGGCGTAGGCGAGGTCATCGATAACTGCCAGCACGTGCTCTTCGGCTGCTGCACCAATCTCGTCGGGTTCTATGGGCGCATCGGCGTTGCGGACAAGATCCACTGGACCCGCGAGATGACCATGATTGAGCCCGGAGGCCAGAGATCTCGTTTGGGACCGTTTCATTTGGGACCGCTGAGGCTGCCGGCGCCATTCCATAGCGCGCCCAGTTTTCTGGCTGCCAAGTGCTTCACGCTGGCGGACAAGGTCTCGCTTGGCCGGGCCATGCAGGCCATGATGGGTCCGGGTGCGCTGGAGGGCTCGCTGGAGTCGCTGGGAGATTGGCTGAGGCGGCACAAGCAGACTGAGGGCGCACTGAATCGCTTCTGGCGGTTGGTGATTGCCAGCGCGCTGAATGCCGAGATCGAAGAGATTGCCGTGCCTTATGCGGCCAAGGTGATCCGCGAGCTGTTCATGAACTCCGCGGAAGCAGGCAGCATGGGCATGAGCCGCGTGCCGTTGAGTGAGTTGTACGCGGGGGTAACTCCGTTTCTTTCCGAGCGTGGTGGCAGCGTGCAATTGAACACGCACGTGGAGGGCGCGGAGTGGGATCGGAGCGCAGCGCATTGGTTGGTTCGCACGCGCACTGGTGAAATGACCTCAGACTTTGTGGTTGTGGCGCTACCGTTTGAGGGGATGGAGAAGCTGTTGCCGCATCTACCGCAGGCGGACGGTGTGGCGAGACTGGCGAGCCAGATTGAGAAGCATGAGCACTGGCCGATCTGCAGCGTTCATCTGTGGTTTGACCGGGAGATTACGGAGCTGGAACACGCGGTGCTGCTGGATCGCGAGATTCACTGGATGTATAACCAGTCGCGGCTGCAAACCGGGCGCGGCGGGCACTACATCGAGCTGGTGGTGAGCGCGACCCGGGCTTTTGCGGCTCTGCCGCGCGAGGAAGCGATTGGGCAGGCGGTCGCGGAGCTGGCGGAATTTTTTCCGCGCGTGAAGGAAGCGAAGTTGGAGAAGGTTGCGCTGGTGAAGGAGGTGCGAGCTACCTTTGGCGTGCCTCCGGGCATCGACGCTGCGCGGCCTGCGGCTGTTTCGCCCTGGCCGAATCTCTTTCTTGCTGGGGATTGGACCGCGACCGGCTGGCCTTCGACCATGGAGAGTGCAGCGCGGAGTGGGCATCTGGCAGCGGAGGCGATCTGCAAGAGCATCGGAGAGCCACGCACGATTCTCAATGCGGATCTGAAGCCGCGCGGCCTGATGCGCTGGCTGTGATGGTTTACCTGGAAGGCTCTTCCTCAACTGGTCTGCTACCATACCGAAAGTCAGGAGTGTTTTCCAATGAGCGCTTTTCCAGATAAAGACAAGGTCGCACGTTCGCTGGCCGAGGCGCATCGGCTGGATTTTCCAGAGATCAGGCGCATTGTGCGGGTGATCGGTACCGATGAATCCTCGGTCCACGAGCCGGTGAAATTACTGGAGGTCAATCCGGAAACCTCGCCGTCCGGTATCGTGCCCATCACTTTTGGCCCGCTTCCTCCCAAGTATCCATATCCGTCGATCCTCATTGAAGTGACGGAGGAGGAATACCAGCGAATCTGTTCGGGAGAACTTGTATTGCCCGACGGCTGGAAGCGCGGGGAAACCTTGTATCAAGCGGCGGCATGACGCCGACAATGAGCATTTGCATTCGCCCGACAGGCCGCCTCGGATCTTGCGGCCTACGAGGTTCTCTCTTCTACCGAAACTGCCCTGCCACGCTGCCACCGCTTGCACTACTTGCAGATGTGGCTGGAAAAGCTCTGTAAGGCACACATTCACGGCTCTAATTTGCCCGTCGATTCGTTCTCTCATGGCGTCATTGCCAACGTTCTTCCACGCCTCATTGCCCAATATTGGCGAAGTCTCGATTTCAAGGGCCACCCGAAACTCGATGAAATCTCAGCACTCTGCCGCGAGATCGATCGGTTGCATCCACAGGTTAACGATGGCGGCCGCAGGGAAGATAACGTCGAGTATCCGTGGCGCTCGGCGGAAGGAACCGTTCATTGTCCTGCGCAATACGATTTCGCCGTAACCGGGCGCCTTCAATCGCAGCCAGGCAAGCTACTCCTGAAGGCCGCAGCTTTACTGACGCGAAACCCATCGATCTTCCTTGCATCTTGACTGGGCAGGGTGGCTCTGCCGTCTCAATGCGCCAGAAAATACACGCCGATACAGACCAGCACCGCAGCGGTCCAGCGCCGACGGTCGACGTTCTCTTTGAGGAAGATCTTGCCGGCGACGGCGTTGGTCACCAGCGTAAGCGAGGCGGAGGCCGGGGCCACCAGGCTCAGGTTGAGGTGGTTCAGCGCAAACAGCAGCGAGAAAAAGGCCAGCGCAAGAAAGCCTACGCCTGCGAAAAAGAGCGGGCAGGTGAGGACGGCGCGAATAGCGCCTTTCAGGCCGGAGTGGGCGCGAATCTCATCCAGATCGCCGAGGGACTTCATGGCGGCCGCGGTCAGCACTTCGCCGGCTGTGGAACTGAGCACAATGGCGGCAATCATGGCTGCTGCCGTCCAAGGTCCGGGCTGCGTGGCGGGGCAGGGAATCGTCATGGCGCCTGCTCCTGTTCTGTTGCCGGCGCGGGTCTCTCGGTCAACGACGGCCCCTGGGCAACAAAGCCAACGCCCAGGGTGATCAACGCGATTCCCGCCCAGCGCTCCAGCGAGATGGTCTCGTGCAGCCAGTAGTGCGAGAGCAGCGCGACGATTACATTGCCGAAGGCCGTGGCGGGGAGAACGAAGGTGAGATCGGCCCAGGAGAGCGCGGTGAGATAGCTGGCGAAGAAGCCGATGAGCAGCGCGATGCCGAAGGCGATCCACGGAGTAAAGACCGCGGCGATGAGCGTGGCGGGATGAAACAGGGAGATGGCCGGCAGTCCGGTCATGCCGCGCGAGAGGCAAGAATCACCGAGAGGGGCGCAAACAGCGACCAGTCCCAGGATCATGTATTGCCGCGGCAATAATCTTGCGTGAGCCATCCGTCTTTAGATGATCCTTATTCCGTAATGAAATACAAATCGAGGGCGGACGCGATGCGCCGCCCTCGATAGTTGGGTTCGAGCTTGCCCTACGCGCCGGCGCCGACGGGGGTTGGCGGATCGGACTGACGGCTGCGCGCGACTTTGACCATTTTGTTGCGCTGTGCGCGGAGCTTGAGAAACGCTCTGGCTTCGACGTAGAGCCGGCCCAGATCGCGATTGATAAACGCTTTCCATACCACGCGGAAAGCTGCCTTGGGACGGAAGTAGTACTCGTCGTAGAAGCGGTGAACCATCTCCATGATGTAGTCGACGGGCAGGCCGGGATACTCAATGTGCGCCATTTGATGGCCGCCGCCGTCCTCCATTCGCTCGTTGGTGATATACCCGTTTGCCTTGGCGTAGTCGTAAAATTCGGTGCCGGGGTAGGCGTGGGCGATGGAGACCTGGAGGGTTTCCACGTCCAGCGACTTGGCGAAGTTGATGGTGTTGCGGATGGACTCCTTGGTTTCGCCGGGGAGGCCGAGAATGAAATCGCCGTGGATGGTCAGACCGAGGTCGTTGCAATCCTTTGCAAAGGCGCGGGCACGCTCGACGGTAGCGCCCTTCTTGATGTTCTTGAGGATCTGTGGGTCGCCGGACTCGAAGCCGACGATCAGCAGGCGGCAACCGGCGTCTTTCATGGCCTTGAGCGTTTCGCGGTCAGTGGTGACGCGCGAGGTGCAGCTCCAGGTGATGTTGAGCGGCTTGAGTTTTTCACATAATTCAATCGTCCGAACCTTCTGGATATTGAAGGTGTCGTCGTCGAAGAAGAACTCCTTGACCGCGGGGAAGTTCTGCTTGGCCCAGGCCAGTTCGGCGGCGACGTCATCGGTAGACCGCTTGCGCCAGGCGTGACCGCTGAGGGTCTGGGGCCACAGGCAGAAGGTACACTGCGCCGGGCATCCGCGCGTGGAATAGAGCGCGATGAAGGGATGGAGCAGAAAGGGGACGTTGTAGCGCGTGACGTCCATGTCGCGCTTGTAGATTTTTGTGGCCCAGGGCATGGCGTCGAGGTCTTCGATCTGCGGGCGATCAGGGTTGTGCAGGACCTTGCCATCGAGCTTGTAGCTGATGCCGAGGATTTCGTTGAGCGGTTTTCCCTGGGCAAACTCGACCACCGAGTAGTCGAACTCGCGGCGGCAGATGAAGTCCAGCGCGGAACACTCGTTGAGGGCGCGGTCCGGGTCAGTGGTGACCGGGGGGCCTACGAACGCGATCCGGATGGAGGGATTAGCGGCCTTGATAGTTTCGGCGAGGCGCTGGTCGCCCTCCCAGCCGACGGTCGAAGTGAACAGGACCAGGAACTCGTAATCCTTGCAGATGTTGATGGTTTCTTCAGCGGAGACGTGGTGCGGAGGCGCATCGAGCACGCGCGACCCCTCCAGCAATCCGGCGGGGTAGGTCAGCCAGACGGGGTACCAGTAAGATTCAATCTCGCGCGTAGCCGGCCAGCGCGAACTCGCGCCACCGTCAAAGTTCTTGAACGAGGGCGGATTCAGGAAAAGTGTTTTCAGGGGCATAGGCATCTCTTTAATTCTAACATTTTGACGGATTTTTAGCTGCTTTCAGTTCGTTTCAGACTACTTTGCGTGCAGTTCGTGCAGCCAGTCTTCCATGTGGCCGAGGGCGCGCAGCAGGCTCAGGCGGGCCTTGGCGAGGTCGAATGCGGCGTCGAGCGCATCCTGGCGCTTCTGGCTTTCATCGATGCGGGCCAACTGTTCGGCTTTTGGCGTGAGTTGGGGCTGGGCGGCTGGGCCGCTGCTGGCGCCGTTTCCCAGTTCAAGTTGGGCGAGCACGGTCTTGAGTTGCTCGTCGGCAATCTGCTGCTTCAGGCTGGCAACTTCGGCCAGGGCATCCAACTCGCGCAGGTTGCCGGTGAGGGAGGCGATCTGAATGTCGTTCTGCTGCTGAGCCTGTTCGGCTTCGACGGTGGCGCGAAGGGCTTCTGCTGCCGACTGCCTGGATTTGTCCCGTTGGCCGCGGTCAAACAGCGGAATCTGAAACGAGAATCCAAAGGCGACATTGTTTGGAGTGAAGTTTTTGAAGTATGTGCTGTAGTTGTTCAGCGCATCGGAATCGAGGTTGTACTGCGCTCCAAAAGAGAGCTGAGGGCGGTGGGTCGTCAACGCGTCGCCGTGAGCCTGAATCTGCCTTGAAAGGGCCAGGAGTCCTGCTGACTCGATACCGGCGGTGGTCCGGGGCGCCTCGCCGGCTTTGACGGCGGGAATCTCAGGGATACTGGCGTGCTCCGGCGTGATGGAACCGACGGGCAGGCCGGTGAGCACGGCAAGCTGCTTGGCCAGCGTTGCGGCGCGGGTCTCCAGGTGGAGGCGTTTGATCTTGAGCTGGGCGGCTGTGAGGCGGGCCTGCAACGCATCGCTGAGCGGGTCAACTCCGGCCTCGGTGCGCTCCTGCTCGATGGCGACCAGACGGTCGGTGAAGGACTCCTGTTGGCGTGCGGCATCGAGCTCGCTGTTGACCGTGTCCAGCTCAATGTACGCCGTTGAAGTGTCCAGCGCGACCTGCTCGCGTGCGTCCTTCAGGCTGAGAGTAGCGGCCTGGACACCGGTACGCGCCGCCTGGGTATATTTGCGCTGGGCAAAGCTGAATACCAGGGACTGTAATTGAGCATTTGCGACCGAGGGCTGCCCGGTGGGAAATCCGATGGAGTAGCCGACCGTGGAGCCAATGGAAAGGCTGGGAATATAAGCATCGGTGGTCTGCGCCAGGACCGCGTTCGCTTTTTGCAGATCGGCCTGGGCCAGCTTGACGGCGCTGGAGTTGCGTTGGGCCAAGTCCACCATCGTGGCCAGGGAGATCTGGGCGGGCAGCAGCGCGGGCGCAGCCGCAAACGCCAACGCGAGAAGGGTTGGCGCCCAGGCCTTGCGCGGATTGTGCGTTGCTTTCAAGTGCATTTTCCGTTCCAGGAGCTTGATGGAAATGGATCGTACGCAAGCGTCTAATGCGTCGCGCCTTCCCCAGGGTTGTATTCGACGGCCAGGGCCAGAGCCGCTGCCCGCTCGCGATTCGCGGCTGCGGGGTCGCCGAGCTGGTCCTTGAGGCGCGCCAATCGGAGGTGAGCCACGAACGCCGGAGCCTCCTCGGTTTTTGCGGAGCCGGCAAGATAATCATCGAACATCTTGGCGGCCAGCGCGGGGTCGCGATGGGTCTCGCTCAGAACGGATGCCCCGTCAAAGAGAGCAAGACCTGAAGCCTTGTCGCGTTCGGCAGCAGTTTCGCCACTGTGGATGGCCGCTTCCATGTCTGCCCAGCGCTGACGGCGGCGATAGAAGCCGGCCAGCGCGATCCAATGAGAAGCGGGATGCGGACCGGCCGCGATGGCCTGTTTGAATTCATGCTCGGCGTTGCCGTAGTCCTTGCGCTGCTCAGCAATCTGGGCGCGCAATTGGTGAGCGCGGGCTGGGTCCACGTTGTCAAGTTGCGCGGCGACGGCCTCGGCCTTGTCGATTCCGCCACCCACCACGCCGGGGGCTTGCTCGTAAAACTCGCCCAGGTCGGCGAGGGCATCGGCATTGCGGGGATCGAGCCGCACCGACTCTTCAAACTCGGCCCTGACACGCTTGGCAAGCGAATACGCAGTCAGGAAGGAGGCCCGGTCAGCTTTCTCGCCCAGGGCGCGGCCCTGCCAGAGGTGATAGGCGGAGTTCTGCCCGTCGAGTTGAACCGCTTGCTGGCACTGGCTTACGGCGGCGTCCCACTGCTCAAGCATAAGGCGCACGCGGCACTCCACGTTGGCGGCCTCGGCCGTGCTGGCGTCGGATTGCGGAAGGGACCTGAGCAAAGCGAGCGCCTTGTCCGCCTCACCGGCTTGCAAGGCCGCATTGGCCTGGGCAAGCGGGGGCGTCAATTCTCGATGGGAAGGGTGGGCCTGAGCGGCCGCCGCGGACACCAGCGATGCCGCCAGCAAGGCCGCGGACAGTCCCCTTGCCGCCAGCCGCAACAGCATGACCGCGTGGCAGGGGTTGGAGTTCGCCGCTTGGCCGTGATTGGAATTCACTTCTTGACCGTGATGGGAATGCCCTCCTGCAAAGGCAGTCCATTGGTTGTCCCTGTTGCCACCCAATCTCCTTCTTTGAGTCCGGAGAGAATGGGCGCCTGGGTCAGATTTGGAGTTCCGATGGTCACTGGGGTTCGTACCAACTGCTCGTCGACCACCTTGTAGACATAAGACTTGCCGTTTTCAGAGTGCAGAGCTTCGCGAGGGATGCTAAGGGCGTTTGACTGGCTCGAAGTGGTTACAGTGACGGTCACATTGGTGTCCGGCAGCAGTTGGCCATCGACATCGTCGATTTGGACCAGCACTTCGCCCACGTTGCGCGTACCGTAAGTAATCACCGTGGAGGGAATGCGAACAATGTGACCCTGCCAGGAGAGACCGGGTTTGGCGTCCCACTTGATCTGAATCTTCTGGCCGACGGCCAACTGGCCGATCTCCGGCTCGTCAAAATAGGCCCGCACGCGCTGATGGTGCAGGTCAGCCAACTCGAGCAGCAGCTTGCCCTCTTCAACAAATTCCGTGGCGCCGGCATTCAGGACATAGACCGTTCCCGCCACGGGGGCACGGATGGATGTCTGCGCAACAACCTGCCGCGCCGCGGCCAGACTGGCCTGCGCATCGGCAAGAGCCGCCTGCGCCCGTGCCACTTCCGCGGGCGAGTAGCGGCTATTCGCGTTTTGGCCGGAGGCGTGCAGAGTGGCCTCGGCCGTATCCAGCCGCTCCTGCGCCGCCGCCACCTCGCTGGCCGAGGCCGCGCCCGTTTGCTTGAGCTTGGTGAGCGCATCCAGATCGTGGCTGGCCTGATCGCGGTCCAACTGGGCGCGGGCCGTGTCGCTGGCCGCCATCTGGCGCTCCTGTTGGGTTCCGTTGTGGGTGGCCGCTTCCAATGCAGCCTCGGCCGCCTTCACGCCGCTTTCCGCAGTGGCCATCCGGGCCCGCGCCGGCAAATCGTCCAGCACCATCAGCAGTTTGCCGGCCGGTACCTGGTCGCCCTGCTGCACGTAAACCGCTTTCACGGTGGTGGCCACGGGGCTATTGATCTGGTAGTTCACTTCCGGCTCCACGCGGCCATTGGTGGGCACGGTATTGATCAACTCAGCGCGCGACACCTGCGCCTCGCGCACCGGCAGCCGCTCCCGCAACAGGAACCGGGCGGCGAAAAAAACGAGGATGAGAAGGATGGCCGCGCCTACCCAAAGCCAGAGCCGGCCCGACTGCGTTCTTTCTTCTGCCATTTTGCCTAACCTGAGTCAGTATATAGGACTCAAAACCATGCCCTTGAGAACCAGAAAAATGAATTCGGGGGAGAAGCGGCGAGCGAGCGCGGCGCTCGAAGAAGCAACATTGGGCTCGTACAATGGAGATATGGCTCTGGAACCCCGCTATACCGACGAACATGCCAAGGCCGGCCTCGACTTTGCCTTTCCCGCCATCGAGACCTGGGAAAACCAGTTTCCCGGCTACGAGATTTTGATCGACGACCCGGAGCTGACCTCGGTTTGCCCCAAGACGGGGTTGCCCGACTTCGGCGTGCTGACCATCCGGTACATGCCTCGGGCACGTTGTCTTGAGCTGAAATCGCTGAAAGAGTACCTGTTCAGCTACCGCAATCTGGGTATCTTCCAGGAAAACATTGTGAACCAGGTGCTGGAGGATGTGGTGCAGGCCTGCGATCCGGTGTGGGCTGTGGTGCGGGGAGAGTTCCGGCCAAGGGGTGGGATCGGGACGACGGTGGAGGCACGCTGGCCGAGGCCGGCGGCTTGAACTGCTAACGCAGTGGGACAGCGATAGCTGTTTGTGATATTCGTTGTACCTCTCGCCGCTTTTAGCGTGACCGCAGCCTCTTGTCCACTTCGTCCCAAGCCTTCCGCGCGCGCATGAGCCCCGCCCTGGGGACGCTGCTGCTGCTCATCGGGCTGAATCTCTTCAATTACATCGATCGCTACATTCTGCCGGGCGAGGTATCGCTGATTCAGCGGGAGTTTCATTCGACCGACCAGCAGATGGGCGCGCTGACCACGGCGATGTTTGTGGTGTACATGTTTACCGCGCCACTGACGGGCTGGCTGGGAGACCGCTTTCGGCGCAAGCCGCTCATCATCGCGGGGGCGGTTCTCTGGAGCCTGGCCACGCTGGGAACAATGTGGGTCCACGACTATTGGACGCTCTACATTCGCCATGCTCTGGTGGGGGTGGGCGAGGCAACCTTCGGCATCTTTGCTCCGGCCGTGTTGGCGGACTTTTATCCCGAGCGGGACCGAAACCGGATCCTTTCGATTTTTTATCTGGCCATCCCCGTGGGCGCGGCGCTGGGCTACCTGGCGGGAGGGGAACTGGGCACGCTATGGGGCTGGCGGGCGCCGTTCTTTCTTTGCGCCATTCCAGGGCTGGCCATTGCGGCACTCTACGGTTGGATTGGCCGCGAACCGGAGCGCGGCGCCTGCGACCATGTCAAGCCGACGATGAACCGCACGACCGTTTGGGGACTCTTCAGCAACGCGGCCTTTTTGACGGCCAGCTTCGGGCTGGCCACGCTCACGTTTGCCATGGGCGGAATTTCGGCGTGGATGCCGACGTTTCTGCACCGTTCCGCGGGGCTCTCTGTGGGCAAAGCCAGCCTGGCCATGGGCGCCATCACAGTGGTGGATGGCATTGCCGGAACGCTGGTGGGAGGCTGGCTGGCGCAGCGCTGGTTGAGGACCAATTACCGTGCCCTCTATCTGCTTTCATTCTGGAGCGTCGCGCTCACGCTGCCCTGTGGAGCGCTGCTGTTCTTTGGGCCGCCCGCGTGGTCCATTCCCGTGTTGTTTGTGACCGAGTTCTTTCTCTTTTTGAATACCGGGCCGCTGAACGCTGCGATTGTGAACTCGGTTTCCGCGCCCGTGCGGGCCACCGCCATTTCGCTTAACCTGTTCTGCATTCACGCTTTCGGCGACACCTTTTCGCCGCAGATTATCGGAGCGATCTCAGACCGGTCGAATCTGCGGATTGGGTTGGGGGCTACGCTGATCTTTCTGGTCATCTCCGCATTGATTCTGCGCATGGGGGCCCGGTTTGCGCCGCCGCTGGAAGAGACGGGCTAGTCAGCCCCGGAAAACCTCGTTGCTTTGAAAGGGCACGGCTTTACAGGCTGCGGGAAAAGGCCGGATTTCGGACAGAATGCCTGGGTGCCCCATGTCTAGATTTTGAGACATGGGATGTCGGATCCAGGAGTCGAAGACCTCCAATCTTGGTTTGCATATAATTCCCCACTGTTGGCGCACAATAAAAAGATCGTGGGCAAACCCACAAATAGCAGAAAAACACCCCCCCTACCCCCCTACCTGGTGGTATTAGGGCCACAGTGTACTTTAGTACCGTAAAATCGGCCGGGTGCCGGATGCCCCAGAGCCTGTCCTGAGCTTGCCCAAGGATCCCGATTCTGTGCAACGAACCGGCTTTGGCGGTGAGGTTGGGAGCAACACGGCGTCTGGTCCGAAAAATCGGCATTGAAGCCAGAAAATCGAATCTTCTAACTGATTGAAACTAAAGGGTTACAAGATGTGTTGCTTGCGAGGCCTGGGAAACCGGAATCCCGGTCACTTCGCGGGCCGGGTTTCCTGGTCCCGCGTGTTCATGAAGGCTCGGCCTGCGCCTTGTGGCCGCAGGTTGGGGTCGCTGACCGGCGGACGGCTTTGGTCTGCGCTGAAGCCGCGCGCCAGTTTGGGGTTGGGCTTGAATTTGGGCGGTCCGCCTGAGAACTGCCGGGCATGGCTGAGGACCATCCCCGCGCGGCCGTGCATGGGCTGCACAATGCCGCGAATCTGCACGTTCATGTCGCGGTATTTGCCGAGTTCGCCGACTTCGTCGTGATCCTCCCACAGGCTGACGATGGTGAAGCGGCAGGCGTCGTCCGGCGTCTGCGGCGTGCATACGTCGAGGAAGCGGGTTCCATCGGGCAACTGCACCACATCGTAGACGTAGGCGGTGACGCAAACTTCTTTGTTGACGAGCTTGGAGGCTTGGTCGGCGGTGACGCAGGGCTTTTGCGCTCCCACAGCTGGCACAGGCGCCGCGGCAAGCAAAAGCACGAACCAACGCAAGCCGCGCAGGGGCATGAAGATTCTCTCCGGATGAATTCAGCAAGACTAGCGCGAAATGGGCGGGATGGGAAGTGCGGCGCTCACACAACTCCCGCCGCAGCCGATTTGCAGAGAGAGGTGTCCATGCCGACGAAGACAGTGAAGATCGGAAGGCGGGGAAATGGGTTGCGGATTCGCATCCCAGCCGCGATAGTGAGGGGACTCAATCTTCAGGTCGGCGAGGAGATGGAACTCGTTGCGGTTCGAGATCACAGCTTCGAGCTGAGACGCGCCCCAACGCCGCCAAGTGCGGCAAAAAGGGCGCACGCATCAGACCCTGCGCTGTAAGACTTTGAATATAAAAAGAGAAAGGTTGTCCTGGACGAAACGACAATCCGGGCATATCCTCATATTACTTGACAAATATACATCTATCGTATAAAACACAACTATGCCAGTGAGGTGCTTATCCAGGGCAGAAGCGGTGGACCTTGTTCGTCATTGCCTGTCGGCCGGAAGGGTCATTCCGGGGAAGCATTTCAGAGAGGAGCTGGCAAATGAAGGCCTCGACATCCTGGATGCGCACCATGTTCTCAGGACAGGGAACATCTTCCAGGAGCCGGAAACGGATATCCGCTCCGGCGATTGGAAGTACAGGATGGAAGGAACCGATCTTGAAGGAAAACCTTTGGCCGTGGTCTTTTGCTTCAAGGATGAAGCTACAGGGTTCCTGATCACCGTCTTCAGCATCCGACGATGACCGTCGAACGCAATTCAACCTTTGCTTGTGGGAGGGCAACGGTTATGCAAACAGAGATGAAGTCGCCAGATATTGTGTCGCAGTGCTCGGATTGCGGCAAGGAAGCTCGCGTGGAACGAGGGACGTATCGTTTCCGCGAGAGCGGCCTCGACAATGTGGTGTTGAAGGGAATCGAGATCGTCAAGTGTCCCGCTTGCGGGAACGAGGAGCCCATCATTCCAAATCTGGACGGGCTGCTGCGCGTTTTATCGGTCGCCATTGTCACAAACAGGTTCCCGCTGGCTGGAGCCGAAGTGCGCTATCTGCGCAAGTACCTCGAGATGAGCGGCGAGCAATTCGCGCGTATCCTGCATACGGATAAATCGACGCTTTCTAAGTGGGAGACGGGCGCCGTGAACATAGGCTCGAAGAGTGATTTGCTGATTCGCGCGGTGGCTCTGAACCTGGGTCGAGGTCTGCGCGACAACGCAGAACAAATCACAAGAGATTTCGAGCATATCGACGAGGAAAGCACGGCGCCTCCCAATCGAATCGAGGTCGATTCGGAAACGTTGGTGTATGAATACGCATGATCTTGAAGCCTGTTGAACAGCGGGCTTGAAAAGGTCTCTGGACTCCCAGGTCTCAGAAGCGAGACCTGGGGCACCCGGCCACTGGGTAAACAGAGAAGCCGTCACCTTATCTCACCCCTACCAGTGCTTCGCTCTTTGCGCCCTGCCCATAGTGGCTCTCAACGTAGTGGTCGAGTATTTGCTTGAACTCAGCCACAATCGTGTCGCCGTGCAACGTCTTAAGGAGCTTGCCATCCACATACACCGGCGCCTTCGGCTCTTCGAACGTGCCAGGCAAACTAATTCCCAGGTTCGCGTGTTTCGATTCGCCGGGGCCATTCACCACACAGCCCATCACGGCTAGCTTGAGTTCCTCGACGCCGGGGTACTTCTTCCGCCATTCCGGCATTGAAGTCCGCAGGTAGCTCTGGATCTGCTCGGCCAGCTCCTGGAAATAGGTACTCGTGGTCCGCCCGCACCCTGGGCAACTGGTCACCTGCGGCATGAAGCTGCGGATGGAGAGGGATTGCAGAATCTGCTGCGCAGCTAAAACCTCTTCAGTCCGGTCGCCGTTGGGCTTGGGGGTTAGGCTCACGCGGATGGTATCGCCAATTCCCGCGAGCAACAGCGGAGCGAGGCCGGCGGTGGAGGCGATGAGCCCTTTCGAGCCCATGCCGGCTTCCGTGAGGCCGAGGTGGAGTACATAGTCGCAGCGAACGGCCAGGTTGGTGTAGACGTCGATGAGGTCGCGGACGCCGCTAACCTTGGCGGAGAGGATAATCTGATCATGCCTCAACCCATACCGCTCGGCGGCCTTGGCTGAGTCCAAGGCGCTGACGACCATGGCTTCCATCATGACTTCGCGTGCGGCGAGTGGATGAGGCAGCCGGCTGTTCTGGTCCATCATGCGGGTGAGTAGCGACTGATCGAGCGAGCCCCAGTTCACGCCGATGCGGACCGGCTTCTGGTTCTCGACCGCGCACTCCACCATGACCTGAAAATTGTCGTTGTCTTTCTTGCCGATCGATGCGTTGCCGGGATTGATTCTGTACTTGGCGAGGGCTTTGGCCGTGGCGGGAAACTTTTTGAGCAGCAGGTGACCGTTGTAGTGAAAATCGCCGACAATGGGGACGCGGAGGCCGCGCCTATCGAGTTCTTCAACGATGTGCGGAACGGCTGCCGCGGCTTCCTCGTTGTTCACGGTGACGCGAACAATCTCAGAACCCGCGAGGGCGAGGGCGGCAACTTGTTCGATGGTGCCCGCAATGTCTGCCGTGTCGGTGTTGGTCATGGACTGGACGACGACCGGGACCTCCCAGCCGACACGAACCTGCCCGATTTTGACCGTAGGTGTTTTCCTGCGCTGAATCTCCGCCATGTTTATAGTTTACCCGGAGTGCGCAGCAGGGCAAACATTCAGTTCGCGGGGGTGGGGCGTCCGTATTCTGCGGGAAGTCCTTCGCCAGGTTGAATACTCAAGGAATCTGAAGTGAAAATGCGGTAGTCTGTTGCCATGAACTACAGGACAGAAAAGGCTGAAGGCGGCCCTTCGCTGCAATTGCGCGGTCTGCGCAAGGCCTATGCGGATGTGCAGGCCGTGGATGGTCTGGACCTGGAAGTGGCGCGCGGCGAGTGCTTCGGGTTGCTGGGGCCGAACGGGGCGGGGAAGACGACCACCATCGAGATTTGCGAGGGGCTGACCGCT
>Ga0255349_1000106_pt1 | contig 33810 bp, 30 predicted proteins | sample CBST25v15metaG_FD_189947 | JGI IMG/M metagenome (GOLD analysis project Ga0255349, IMG submission 189947) | Peat soil microbial communities from Stordalen Mire, Sweden - C.B.S.T-25.v15 | ecosystem: Environmental > Terrestrial > Soil > Wetlands > Peat | place: Sweden: Norrbotten County, Stordalen...
CCCTTGAGGTCTGAAAGGCAGTCGTGACGAGGACCAGCTCGGCGCAGGAGCGGCAGGCACCGATGTGTGCGCGCAACTCTGGGGTGCAGGCCTGGGGATACTGGCCGCGCGCCAGGAGATTGGCAATTTCCTTCTCATGAATGCAGGAGCGCAAGGTCATGGCTGGCTCCTTTGGCCAAGGTGCTGGGCCGGTTCCACTCCGGCCGACTGTCCCCGCGCGGCAAGCAGGATGCGCGGCTGGCTCTGATTCTGGAGCAGTTTTGCGATCTTGCGGCGGGCGCGGAAGAGCAGCAGGCGAATGCTGGCCGAGGCCAGGCCGGTGACTTCAGCGATTTCGCGATGCGAGTAGCCCTCGGCGTGGGCCAGCCAGAGAAGCTGGCGATCGAGAGGCCGCATCTGCGCAAGCGCCGGACCAAGAACTGCCTGTGAATCGGCCTGGGCGGAGCTCGCGCTTGCGGCGAAAAGCTCCTCCGGCAGTTCCTCAATGGAAGTGGAATGCGGCCTCCGCCAGTGATCGCGCAGCAGGTTGGTCGCGATGCGGAAAAGATAGCGGCGGGCAGCCACTTCGCCCTCCGATGCAACCATCGCGGGATGCGCCGCGCAGAGGAAGCGCACGTAGCTCTCCTGCATCAGGTCGTCGGCCAGCGCCGGGTCGCCGGAGACGCGCGCCAGGTAGGCCCACAAGGGACGTGCCGAACGGCTGTAGAAGCCGGCGAACGCGTCATTGTCCATGGGCAGTTCTGCCGCATGCGGCGCGTCGCCGGCCAACAGATTCGGAAGTACGGATTCCCAGGGCATAGGCGCTTTCAGCTCGGTTGTGGGCCTCGCGGCTCACTGGTTGTCCCTTGGGTCAAAGGGCGATTTGACGACGGCCGCTGGGCTCTCGGGCATGAGGCCGAGGCGGCTGGCAAGAACCCATGTGACCGCTGCGGAGATGATAAACCCAAGTCCGGGCATCAGCACGACCGTGCCGAAGATGAGCATGGGCAGTTCCGTCTCGGCGCTGGCGTGACGAAGCATAAACAGGCCGGCACCGAGCAGCACCATCACAATACCGATTTGCAGCGGCGTGAGGACGCGGGCGATGGCGTTGGGCACGCGCTGTTCGGGCTCCAGGCCGGCCGAGATGGGCGAGGCCTCGAGGAACCGCCGGCCGGCCTCGGTGCTCATGTAGGCAGCCAGCTCCTGGCTGGAGCTGAACTTGTCGATGAGGCGCCCATGAACATCGCTTTGCAACTTGAAGATGCGGCCCCAACGGCGGTTCTCAAGGAAGGCGCGAATCATCCACACCACGGCAGCGAGGAAGCAGGCGAAGGCCACTCCGGCGGCGATGGGGCCAATGATGTCCAGGGGGTCGGAATGGCGGGGTTGCGAGAACTCCGGCCATACGGCGCGGGAGAGGGCCTCGTCCGGGCTGCCGTCGTCGTGGTTCACACGCGTGAAGAGGTAGAAGTCAGGGTTGCGTGCAATCTCGGGGTGCGAGGTCAGGAACTGCGCGAGCTGGGGATTGTTGCGGCTTACATAGTCCTGATCGGCCAGCAGCGACGGATCATGCGCGACGACGGTAGTGAGCGTGGGGCTGAGCCGCAACAGCTTGATGAGTTCGCTCTGAGTGGAAGAGAAGTCACGATCGCTCACCGGAGCGGCAGCCCGCTGGGTCGGGCCGGCAGGCTGCGCCGGAGCGGGATGGGGTTGCGCACTAGCGATACCGGCAAACAGAACAGCGGAGAGCGCGATGGAAGAAATCAGCCTGGGCTTGATGCGTCGAGCGATATACATTGTTTGGGTTCCTCACTGGAAGAAGACTCTCTTCTGCTCATACAACGAATGAGGGGGACGGTTGGTTAACAACCGCAGAGATTGAGAATTGGAAATAGACTATTCATGGGATGAATCCACGCGTTTTTTGCGGGGGGCCGGAACAAAACAGATGAAGACACATTTTTCTTTTGGGAAGAGTGGGATTGAGGTTTCGGTTCCGGAGGGGTTCGCCTACCAGGTGATCAGGAGCCGGTCGGCTGCCGCGCTGGAGGATGAGGCTGCGGCACTCGACGCCGCGCTCGATCATCCGATCGGCTGCGAACCGCTCGTCGCCCTCGCGGCGGGGAAAAAAACCGCGGCAATTTCAGTCTGCGATATCACCCGCCCTGCGCCGAACCGGAAGACGCTGCCTCCCCTGCTGAAGCGGCTGCATGCGGCGGGAATCCCGGCGGAAGGCATCACCATTCCGATTGCGACCGGGCTGCATCGCGGAGCGACGGAAGAGGAAGTCCGCACCATCGTGGGGCCTGAGATTGCGGCGGCCTATCGCGTGGTCAGTCACGATGCGCGCGCGCTCTCGGAGCACAGGCACCTGGGAACGACGAGCCGCGGAACGCCGGTTTATATCGACGAACGGTTCATGGCGGCGGATCTGCACATCACGCTGGGATTTATTGAACAGCACCTGATGCTGGGATTCAGCGGCGGACGCAAGCTGGTGGCGCCGGGCCTTGCCGCTCAGGAGACGATCAAGGTGATTCACTCGCCGCGCTTCATGCGCGAGCCGCTTGCCACGGAAGGATCGATTGCCGGCAATCCGCTGCACGCGGAGCTGCTTGAGGTTGCGCGGATGGCGCGGCACGACTTCATGCTGGATGTAACGCTGACCCAGGAGCGGGGGATTTCCGGGGTGTTCGCGGGCGACCCGGTAAGGGCGCATGCGGCGGGCGTGGCGTTTTTGGAGTCGACAGGCCTTGAGCGGCTGACGGAGCCGGTGGATGCGGTGATTACCAGCGCGGCGGGGTATCCCCTGGATTTGACCTTCTACCAGACGGTGAAAGGGGTGACGGCGGCACAGCATATCGTCAAGCCGGGAGGGCGGATTCTGATTGTCTCGCAGTGCGCGGAGGGTGTGGGATCGCCGGAGTTTGCGCGCAAGCTGGCGGGGATGAGGGATTTCAAGAGCTTTCTCGACGAGATTCGGGAGTCGGCGGTGGAGGTGGACCAATGGCAACTGGAGAAGCTGGCGCTGGTGGGCGAGAAGTTTGAGCTGTTCTTCTTTACGCCCGGAGTGACGCGGGGACAAATGGGCTTCCTGGGGGATTGGGCCTACAAGACCCTGGATGAGGCCGTAGCGGCAGTGCTGGAAGGGCTTCCAGCGCAGGCGCGCGTGGCGCTGGTGCCGGAAGGACCTTATACGTTTGCGCGGGCTGAAGAGGCTCTGGTCACTGCGTAGTCAGCCGAACAAATCGCAATTCCGCGCTCAGCAGCGGATGGTCTTGCGCTTTTTGCCGGCTTTGCCGGTGGCTTCCGCCTTCTCAATGCAAGCCGTAGCCAGAGGCACTTTACAGGCTGTCTCGCCCATATCGACGTAGACTTCGCCAATCTTCTTTGCCGCCGTCCTGGCCTGTTTCATCAGGGGCGCCACGTAGCTTCCCACGGCGATCACGAACCCGTTCATGGTTTGGCGAACGCGGTTGGGCGCTGTGTGAATCCTGGCGACCACGGTATCGAGCAGCGATTCGATCTCGTTCAGATGGAGCGCCGCGTCAGGCTTGATGGCCAGCAGGCCGGAGTAGGTGCACCAGCCGGCTGCCGCGACCCGTTCCTTCTTCGACTTCATCCACTCGAGGGCCAGCTCGCGACCGAGCTCGTTCTCCACCGTGACCCAGGGAACGGTGTATTCAGCAATCATCTGCATTTCTGCAGCGCCCTCGGCCCATTCGTTGAGCTGCTTGCGGGTCATCTGCGCGCCGCTGGCCACCATGCCGGCCAGGTACATCGCGTCCATGATGCCGGTGGCGTAGAGCTCAAGAGCCAGCGCCTGTTGACCCTTGAGGTTTTTGGCAATGAGCTTCAGGTCGGCCACGCTGACGCCGTAAATGCGGTCGGCGGCCATGCCGTGGCGGGCGTAGATTTTTTTCGTATTCTCCTTGCCCTTGGATTTGAGGCTTGCCAGGATAGACGAGGCGATTGGCATGACGTTTACCTCCATGGGGATGCCGGAAAGGTTGTGCGAAATACGATGGCCGCAGTTTATCCCAGAAAACGTGTATTTGTGCGGGTGAGAGCTGAAGTTTTCACTGCTCGCGCAGAGCCTTGGTGGGGTCAAGGATTGAGGCGCGCCGCGCAGGAATCCATGACGCAAGTGTGGAGATGGCCAGAAACACGAACGTCACGCCGGCAAAGGTTGCCGGGTCAGTCGGCTTCACACCCACCAGCATGGCGGTGATTACGCGGCCCAGAACAACTGCCGCAACCAGGCCGACGGCGATGCCGGCGGTGCTCAGCCGCAGGCCTTGCAGGACGACGAGTTGAAGGATGTCTCCGCGATCGGCGCCCAGCGCCATGCGCACGCCGATTTCTGCCGTGCGCTGCCGAACCACCGTGGAGAGCACGCCGTATAGACCGATGCCCGCCAGCACGACCGCGATGACCGCGAAGACCGAGATCAGCAGCAGCGAGAACCGCGTGCCGGCCTGCGCGCGATGCACGATCGAATCCGCCGTTTCCACCTCGGTGATGAGGAAGTGGGAATCGATTCCCTTGATCGCTGCGCGCACCTCCTGGGCATAGCCGGCCGGGTCGCTGCCGGTACGAAGCGCCCACGATTGCACATCTCCCGATCCCATGAACGCGTCAGTGAAGTAGACCTGCTCACGCCCCGGCTCCGCCAGCGATGTGGTCCTCTGATGCTGAACGACGCCGATGACCTCAACCCACTCCGGCTCAGGCGTACGAATGCGGATAAGGATGCGCTTGCCCACTGCCGATTCGCCTGGAAATGCCTTCTTCGCGAGCGACTCGTCAATCAACACGCGATTGCGGCCGGGCAGGTTGTCCTCGTCGGTGAAGGTGCGACCCTCAAGCAGCGGCGTGCGCATGGTCTCAAAGTATCCTGGCAGGACGATCTGGAATTCCGTCGCCTGAAAGCGGCTTGCGTCCTTCAATGCCTCTTCCGTTCCCCAGCGAATGGGGCTGAACTGGCCGGTGAGCGGGAATGGACGGGATGCGGTCACGCTTTGCACGCCGGGAATGGAACGCAGCCTCTGCTCAATCTGGCCGACCATCGCCGCGCGCGCCTCCGGGGTGGGAGCGTTCAGCGGGTCGCCCAGCAGTTGCAGCGTGAGCAGGTTGTGTGGATCGAAGCCGGGATCGACACGCTGCAAATCGAGAAAGCTGCGGAACATCAACCCCGAGCCGATGAGCAGCACAAACGAAAGCGCCACCTCGACCATCACCACCAGGTTGCGCAATCCCGCGCCGCTGGCCAGGCCGGCGGTGCGGCTGGTGCCGCGCAGCACATTCATCAGCGTTGGTTGTGAAGCGCGCCACGCAGGCACGATCCCAAAGATCGCCGCGGCCACCAGGCCGGCCAGCGCGGTATAGGCCAGCACTGTGCCGTCAATGCGCACCTCGTCCAGAAGGGGCAGGTTTGGCGGAGCCAGCGCGCGCAGTTCGTGAATGCCGGCCCATCCGAGGCCAAGACCAATCACCGTGCCCATGAACGCCAGCAGGCATGCCTCCGTGAGCAGGGGTAGAATCAGCCGCCAGCGATTCGCGCCCATGGCCGCGCGGATGGCAAACTCATGTTCCCGGAACGATGCGCGCACCAGCAGCAGATTGGCCACGTTGGCGCATGCGATCAGCAGTAGAAAGACCACCGAGCCCATAAGCGTGAGAATCGCCGGGCGCACCTCGGCCACCAGGTGCTGCCTGATTGGCTCGAGGGCGATGGCGTACCCGGCCGTACCGGAGGTGGGAAAGTCCCTGCGAGCCTGGTCAGCCACCGCATCGGCCGCGCTCTGCGCGCTCACCAGCGTGGCGCCGTCCCTGAGTCTGCCGATAGGCCAGATGCTGAAGCTTTTGCGATTGGGTGCGTCATAGGCGAGCCGGTTGGCGACCCAGATGTCCGGTGCGGCTTCCTGATCGGCAGAGGGCGGAAAGTAAAGCCGGAACCCCGGCGCGAGCACGCCGACTACGATCGGTCCAGGGCCGCCGGCAAACGGCATGGGATGACCGATTATCGCCTGGTTGCCGCCATAGCGCCGCTGGAAGTACTCATCGCTGAGAATGGCGAAGCGCGGCTGGCGAGGGGGCGGCGCGTTCTGCGTATCTCCCGGCGCGGGCGCCGGCTGCGGCAAGCCGTCCTGGTCATTGAAGTCTCTGCCATAAAGGATTTTGCCGCCTGTCACCTGAAACAGGTTGGTAGTGACAATGGCATAGCGAATCTGTTCCGGCGTCCCATCTTCGCGCGGAGCGACCATGCGGCCTGTAAAGACACCGGCCATTTCGGAGAACAGGGACTTGGTGCCGTCGCGCAGATCGATATAGTCGGCGTTCGAGAAAGGCAGACCGTGGACATTGCGCTTGCGCAGTTCCATGCCCGCAATCACCAGCTTGCCGGGATCCTTGTAGGGAAGCGGCCGCAACAGCACCGCATTGGTCACGCTGAAGATCGCTGTGCTCGCGCCCACGCCCAGGGCGATGGTCAGCACCGCGGTCACGGTGAATGCCGGGTGCTTGAGAAGGATCCGGCTGGCGATGGCGAGATTCTTGATGGCCAAGGTGACCTCACGGGGAAGGATGAGTCGTTGGACGCTTCAGAACGGCATTTGCACCGCACGCAGTGAAAATCGGGCGGGGGATGCGCCGCGATCCTCGGTCACTCATTATCCGCAGGCCAGAGCTTTTGGACAAGCATTTAAGACCTGTCCATATCACCCGGGCTATTTTGCCGCGACCGGCGCCAGCGGAATCAGCTCCAGATCGCGGACGCGGGCCGGCCCTGACCCTGGCGGAGTCGCAGTGGAATAAAACGCGAGGCCCTGGCTGGAAGCGGCGGGGTAGATGAGATTGGTGAGGACGGTTTCACCATCTTCCGCGAACACTTCAACGGAGTTGTTGTCGACCACAATCTCGAAGGTAATGGAGCCTGCCTGCGAGTGCTTGAGCGGCGCGGACACGCGAGTAGGAAAGTCGGGGGACCAGTCGGTTTTGCCGGAGCGGGTTCGATCGACAAAGACGCGGCCGGTGGCCTGGTCGACGCCCACCACGGTCTCTTCGGTCGCGGGGTCGTCCGGATTGGCGGCACTGCGGCGCAGACGCACGCCGGCCTCGGATGCGTCGCCGGAGTCGAGGGTAAAGCGCAGCCGGTAGACGTTGCCGACGGCCTTGTGAGCGGCCAACTGGGCGTTGGCCTGGAGGATGGGCTCGAAGCGCGGACCGCCAAACATGGCCGTATAGCGCTTGTCGGCAGGGAGAGGCAGGATGGGCGTCTGCACCAGCGTCAGAGGCTCCTGCGTGGGAGTGGGAGCGGGATGGGCGGGAGGCTGGCGAAGGAAAATGCGGCGAGCGATGGTCATTTCCCCACGGCCGGGCAGGGAGGGCAGTTTGGAGGCATACTGCCAGTTGCCCATCCAGGCAATCCAGACGCGTTCCTGGTTCGCATCATTCCCGGCGGGGATGTTGGAGAACGAGGTGGATGCGTAGAAGTCCTTGCCCCAGTCGGCCCAGTGGGGTCCGGAGCCGGGATGGTCTTCCGTGAAGCGGAAGCCGTCAAACTGGCCGATGAAATACTGGTCGGCTGAACCTTTGGAAGGACCGCCAGGGTTGATATTGACGCTCAGCATCCAGCGGGTGGCGAACCGCCTGGTGACTGTGTCGTAGACGCGCTTGCCTGCGTCGTCGATGATGGGAAGCTCGATCAGGTCTGGGCACTCCCACACGCCCGAGACTGCGCCGGCAGGGCCGAACTCGCTGGCCAGTTCCCATTGGCGAAGGTTTTTGGAGCGGTAGATGCGGAGCTTGTGCCGATCGGCAAGCGACACCACCATGACCCAGGTTTGCGAGGGAGCGTGCCAGAAAACCTTGGGATCGCGGAAGTCCTTGAGACCCAGGTCAATCACCGGATTCGACGCGTATTTCGTCCAGGTAGCGCCGGCATCGCGGCTGACGGCGATGTTCTGGTCCTGCTTGTTCTCGGAATTTCCTGCGTAGACGGCGACCAGGCAGCCGGGAGTTTTCTGTCCGGGGTCGCCGCAGAGGCCGCTGGTGTTGTCCCGATCTTCCACCGTCGAGCCGCTGAAGATGGCCACGCCGTTCTCTTCCGGGATGGCGACGGGGAGCTGTTTCCAGTGGGCCAGGTCGGACGAAACCGCATGGCCCCAGCTCATGTGTCCCCACTGATCGCCGAAGGGGTTGAGCTGGAAGAAGAGATGGTACTGGCCGTTGAGCAGGATGGGGCCGTTGGGATCGTTGATCCAGTTCGGCGGGGCGTAAAAGTGGATCTGCGGCTGCCACGCGGAGGCTGGAGCGGGCGCATTGGCCGTCGGCTGCTGGCCAAAGACCGGGACTGCGAAGAGGAGTACGGCTGTAAGAAACAGACCGAGCGAGACCTGCGCCGGCTTGCAAGGGGGGATTTCCGTAGGCATGCGTTGATTCTCCTCGGTGAGTACAAGGTTACAAGGTCGACGCGAGGCGGGGCCAGAGGGGGCGGTGGGCTTGAAGTTCCTTGCGCGGGGAAAACGGACAGGGTTGTGCAGCCCGGGAAGCACACGTTCCACTGGGAGGATGGACCCAGTGCTGTTGATTCCATTGCTGGCCAACCAATTTGGAATTCCAGGCCTCAAAACTGAGACTCTGGGGCGCCTGTCGCCCAAGAGAAAATGCGCGCAGGGTTTATCATCGAAAATGGTGTGGAGCGGGGCCGGCGGCCGCGGGCAAACGCGAAAAAGCAGAAGCAGGTCTGCTTCGGCTTTGCTCAGCACAAGCTTCCGCGGCGGTTCGCTCAGGATGACAGCTTTTTGAGCTGGGATAACAGATTTTAGTGCTCGATCAATTTTAGGAACTCACCAGAGACGGGACGACATGCGAGCAAAAACAGCGGTAGTGCTGGGCGCCCAGTGGGGCGATGAGGGCAAGGGCAAGATTGTGGACGTGCTGAGCGAGCGGTTCAGCGCCGTGGCGCGCTACGCGGGCGGGCACAACGCCGGACACACGGTCATCATCGGCGGCCAGAAGTTTGTGCTGCAGCTCATTCCCTGCGGCGTGCTGAGGCCCACCTGCAAGGGCATCATCGGCAACGGCGTGGTGCTTGACCCGATCGCCTTCCTCAAGGAAGTGGCCAAGCTGCGCTCACTGGGCGTGGACGTGGACAACCAGCTTTTTGTCTCGAACCGCGCGCAGGTCATCCTGCCCTACCACCGCATGATTGAGCTGGCAGCGGAAAGCGCGCCGGGACGCAAGAAGATTGGCACCACCAGCCGCGGCATTGGGCCGGCCTATGAAGACAAGATGGCGCGCAGCGGCCTGCGGGTCGTCGACCTGTTGCGGCCCGAGCTCTTGAAGACGCACATTGAGGCAGCCTGTGCGGAGAAGAATGCGATTGTGCTTGCGCTCTTCGGCACCGGAACCGCGCCTCTTGACCCGGCAAAGATGTTTGACGAGTACGCGGCAGCGGCGGAAGAGGTAAGGCCGTTTGTGGCGGATACCGGACGGCTGCTGAACAAGATTCTGGCCGCGGGCGGCAGCGTGATGTTCGAGGGCGCGCAGGGAACCATGCTGGACATCGACCACGGCACCTATCCCTTTGTGACTTCGTCGTCGGCCACGGCGGGCGGCGCGGCCACCGGAACCGGCGTGGGCCCCACGGCGATCGGCACCGTGATCTCAGTGACCAAGGCCTATGTGACGCGGGTAGGCGGCGGGCCGTTTCCCACCGAAGACAAAGGCGAGTTGGGCGATCTGCTGGGGGTGCGCGGCAACGAGTTTGGCGCGGTGACCGGCCGCAAGCGGCGCTGCGGATGGCTGGATATTCCCCTGCTGCGCTACTCCAACCAGGTGAACGGCGCGGAGTGGCTGGTGGTGACCAAGCTGGACGTGCTGGACACGCTGCACGAGATTCCCGTCTGCGTAGCTTATGAGATCGACGGAAAAGTGACGGACGAGATTCCCGCGGACGTGGACGGTCTGGAACGGATCAAGCCCATCTATACAACGCTCAAGGGCTGGCAGGAGCCGACCGAGGGAATCACCGAGTTTGACAAGCTGCCTGCGGCGGCAAAGGAGTATCTGCGCTTTCAGGAACGGGAGAGCGGAGCCAAAATCGGAATGGTGTCCATCGGACCGGATCGGGACCAGACCATGGCGCTGCCGGATTTTGCGGCGGCGATGAACGCGATGAACGCGTAAACTTCAGGAATACACAGACCATTCCCGGAAGCCGGCAGCGGCAGGACTGGGAAGAGAGAATCGGAATTCATGGTTAGCTTTCTTGTGCGTATGACATTTGCCCCGGAAGATCGCGCCGAACTGGCGGAGATTCTGCGGGAGCTGGCGACGGCCTCGCGCCAGGAGCCGGGTTGCGTGACGTACGTTCCGCACCTGGTGGAGGGCGATCCGGATACGGTGCTGATCTATGAGCAGTACCGCGACGCCGGCGCTCTTGAGGCGCACGGCCAGTCGGCGCACTTCAAGAAGTACGCAGTCGGGGGCCTCTACCAGAAGATGCGGGAACGCAGCCGCGAAGACCTGGTTGCTCTCGTCTAAAATGGCGGCTCTCGTTTGAGGCGCGCGGTACGTCCAATGGCCGGTGGTCCGGCAAGCAGGAGCTTGTCCGGCGGCGTGAAAGAGGCGCAGAATGCAAGCCTGCGTAAAGCCGATTGACCTGGAGGCGCTTTCAGGGCTACCATCCGATACGCCCATGCTGGCATCCGCGCACAACTCTTGCCCCCACCTGAGCCGCCGCAGGGCGGTCGCCCTCATGCTGACTTCGGCGCTGCTTGCGGCCCTTTGCGGGCTGCCTGCCCTCGCCAGGACCATGGGTCAGGCGCAGAGCAAGCCAAGCGGCCCGGGCAAAGAAAAGAAACACGAGATCCGCCACGAGATCGATCAGCTCGAAGAGAAATGGCGCAACGCCATCCTGAAGGGCGACACCACTGCGATGGAGGGCCTGCTGGCAGAGGATTACATGGCCATCACCGCTTCAGGAACGCTGCAGACCAAGGCGCAGACCCTGGATAACCTGCGCAACGGCAAGACGCACTTTACTCAGCTCGACATCTCAGACCGCAAGGTGCGCTTCTACGGGACCACCGCGCTGGTCACCTCGTATGCCGATGTGCAGGGCACAACCGGCGAGGGGCCGCTCCAGGGCAGCTTTCGCTATACCCGCGTGTATGTGAAGGACCCGGCCGGCGCATGGAAGATCGTGAACTTCGAGGCCAGCCCGGTGCGCGAACCTGTGGAGCACAAGTAGCCTTCCCGGCAACCTGGCCGCCTTCCACAATCGGCTCTTCTACAATGAGGGAATGCCTGAGCTGCCTGAGGTGGAGACGATTGCCCGTGGAGTGAACGAGCGCGTGCGCGGCGATCGCATCGTCGAGGCCTGGTTCGGATCGCACAAGGAACCCTTCAAGACATCGCAGGCGCGGCAGGTCAAAGGGATTGAGGGCCGCGCGATTCTGGGCGTGCGGCGCATTGGAAAACACATTGTCTGCGAGCTGGGGCCCGCGGACACCAAACCTTCAGACCAGACGACAGTCGAGGCGCAGTGGATTGTGCACCTGGGCATGACCGGGCGGCTGCTGGTGACTACGCCGGAGGGTCCCGTGGCTCCGCATACTCACGCGCGGCTGGGCCTGGACAGCGGGCGTGAAATTCGTTTTGTCGATCCGCGCCGCTTTGGCCGGCTGGAATTCCGCGAACTGGCTCGCACCGCCGGTTTCGCCGGACCGGGCGCGGAGCCGCTGACCATTGAGGCGGAGGATTTTGCGGCGCTCTTCCATGGCCGGAAGCTGGCCATCAAGGCGGCCCTGCTCAACCAGACGCTGCTGGCCGGGGTGGGCAACATCTACGCCGACGAAAGCCTGTTTCGCGCCGGCATTCGCCCGCGGCGCAGGGCGGGCCGGCTGACCAGGGCGGAGGTGGAGCGGCTGCGGCTGGCGCTCAAGGAAGTTCTGGAGCATGCCATCCGTCTGGGCGGGTCGTCGGTCTCCGACTATGTGGACGCGGACGGAGTGCGCGGCTTCTTTCAACTGGAGCATTGCGTCTACCTGCGAACCGGGCTGGCCTGCCGGAAGTGCAAGACGCCGATCCAGCGCATTCTGCTGGCCGGCAGAGGCACGCACTATTGTCCAAAATGCCAGCAGTAGCTCGGAATTCTATGGTTTTCTGCATTCTTTTTTAGGCCGGACTACCAGAATCGAGACAATCGCTGTGTTGGCGAATTGGTACATTGTTGAAAGCAAACAGTATCCCAAACGGCACGACAATTGCATATGTAGAGGGTGCCAGTGATATGCAGGCTGCTGGGTAGAATTCCGGCCAGCCCAAAGAACAGCAGAGCCCAGCAAGAGACACCGCCAACGAGCGGCCCTCAAAAGGGAAAGCCAGCCGGGGAAAATCTGCAATAGGTACGGTGGAACGAACCGCCGTCCGGACGACATTTGGGAGGCCAGTGACCAGTGCAGGACAGCGAAACGCCACCCCGGTTGGGGTGGCGTTTCTGCTTTACGAGGCATCGGCGGCGGACCGAGGGCGAGGATTTCTCCTGCAAGGTGTCCAAAGCGGCACTTGCCAGCCGTGATCCTTCACTGTAGTATCAGATTTGCCTATCAAGCGGCTGACGCAGGCCACCCGAAAGGGGCAGAGCAAGCTCGCCGCCGAGCAAGGAAACTTAGCCGGTCCGATCCATCCTTACCAGGCTGTTCGCGGCGAAAGCTCCCATAGGAAGGGCATCACCCCGAGAGGAAGGCGCAGGCCGCCCCCGTTTCAATCCCGAAGAAGGCCCGGCAAGCGGGCTTGGCAGAGGGTGAAAATGGGTAGATGGAGCAAAAGCAAGGCTCCGTGATCGAGAGCGGCAGAGCGCCAAATCATCTGGGAATTATCGCTGGTTGAGTGCGGAGCACCGCGGCAGCCTGCAAGATGTTCTCAATCAACGAAGGTACCGCCGGCCGTTGCGTTCCCCGTCCAAACCTGGACAGGCGGCAGGCAAATGAGGAAGCTCAGGGCCAATCTCGGTGCTGAGCCGGTATGGCGGAAGCAAAGCGGAACGCACAGGACGCGCAATGCACCAGATTGCAAAGTGCCAGGAAGTACAAGCATGACGACAGAATCGACCCAGCCCCAGCCAGAAGTGGGGCCGGCCCCGGCCAACGGTCAGGGGCAGTCTCAGGGGCATCGGCGCCGCCGGCGCCGGCGGAAGAACAAAACCAACCCGGCAGGCGCGCCCCTGGCGCAGCAGGCTCAACAGGGTCAGCAGGCTCAACCTCAGGCCCAGGCGCCCGCGCCACCACCGGCGCAGCCCAAGCCTCCGCAACAGCACCAGGCGCACTCCAACCACCAGCCCCAGCCACGAAAGAAGAAGAAGTTCTTCCAGAAGAGTTCGGCTCCGCAGGCTGGCCCCGGCAACAGCGTGTCTCAGCCGGGGAACGGCGGCGGTCAGGGCAAGCGCAAGGGCAAGCAAAAGGGTCCGCGCGAGTTTGTGGGGCCCATGGACCATAGCTACCGCGTGATCAACGGCAACGTCTCCGACGGCCCGCCATCCACGATCCAAATCTCATCGAGCAACGGGCACAGCGGCCACAGCAGCCACTACCAGGAGAACTACGCCGCGCCGGCGGCCGCGCCAATCCGTGAAGACGCGGTCACCCGCATCTTCTGCTTCATTGAGGACCTGTTCTTCCAGGCCAAGATCAATGAGACATCGCGCAAGCTGGGCGTGAAGGTGGAGTTCCTCAAGGGCGACAAGGAAACCATAGCCCGCCTCACCGAGGCCCCCGAAGCAGAGCGGCCCACCCTGCTGGTCTTTGACCTGAACAACGTCGGCGCCAAGCCCATGACGCTTATTCCCAAATTCAAAGCCAAGCTGAAGAAGGCGACCTCCATCGTCGGCTTCCTCAATCACCTGCAGGGCGACCTGAAGCTGAAGGCCATTGAGGCCGGATGCGACACGGTGATGCCGCGGTCGGCCTTCTCGCAGAGCCTGCCGAACCTGCTGCGCCGCTATGGCCTGGAAGAGGAAGAAGACTCCTACCCGCAGCCGGTGTAAACGAAAAGCAGGGGTCAGAGATCAGGGGTCAGGGGTCAGTTTTTGAAGTACCGGAACCGAAGCATCGAAGGGCGCCCCACAAAATGGGGCGCCCTTTTGACTTGCTTGAATCTTCAGTCTTGACGTAGATGTGCGAAAGGGCACGACTTCAGTCGTGCCGCAAGCCGCTCAAAATGAGAGAGATGGGGCTTTATAGCGGTTTCAGGATTGCCGTACCCAAAGGGAATACACTCAAGTCGACGCGACCCCAAGGAGCGGCGACCTCGCAGTAGTGCAGATAGGGTATACCTATCCTGAAACCGCTCTAGCCCCATGCCGTCGCTTCATGGGTTGTTGCCCAGTCGGGTCTTTGTCAACAATCGATGGGCGCTCCTCGATGGGGTGCCCTTTTCATTTGTTGCGGAAGATGACCCGGCCTTATCCCGGAGGCCACGTCATTGGCCGGCCCCCGAGCAGATGCACGTGAAGGTGATCGACGGTCTGGCCGCCGTCTTCGCCGGTATTCACCACCAGGCGGTAACCCCTGGGCAGGCCTTTGGCGCGCGCAATCTCCGCCGCGGCCAGCAGCAGGTGGCCGAGCAGCGCCTTATCTTCCTCCTCGGCATCGGCCACCGAGTCAAGATGCTTGCGCGGCACAATCAGCACGTGGAACGGGGCCTGCGGATGAATGTCGGCAAAGGCGTAGCACTGGTCGTCCTGGTAGACAGGTGTGGAGGGAATGCTTCCGTCAAGGATCTTGCAAAAGAGGCAGCTCATGGCGAGACCAGTGTACAGCAGCGTCAGCTGGTGTGATCGAGCAGGATCTTCCAGCCCTGCGCGCCCTTGCGCCAGACCAGGGAGAAGGTGCCGTCGTCCTTGGTAGCCGCGCCTTTGGCGGTGCGTTCGAGATGGAAGTTGCCGGTGACGACGGCGAACTCAACCTTGCCGCAGGTGCTGGGCAGCAGGCGCACATCGAGATTGGTGAAAGTGAGCGCGCCCATTTGCTCGGCGGTGGAGTAGTTCGCCTTGTAGCGCTCAAGAATGGGGGTGAACCCCTTGGCGACGTGCGCACCGATGAAAGTGGTGTCGGCCGAGTTCTCATAGACCTGCATGAACCCTGGAATGTCGGCGTGGTTCCACGCGGCCACCTGGGTGGCCATGGCGGCTTCAATCGCCTTGCGGTCCGGGTTGTCGGGCGAGGCCGGGGCTTGGGTGGCGATGGGTAGTGCGACACAAAGGACGGCGAGAGCGAGCAAGAGCCTGCGCATGGGAATCCTCCGCGTTCAGCTTACAATGGCGCTATGCCCGCGGCTACCGAATCCGGCTCGTTTCGCGTTGTGCATACCGTTTGCTCGCACGATTGCCCTGACTCCTGCGGGGTTCTGGTCACCGTGAACGAGCAGGGGCGCGCAGTGAAGGTCGCCGGCGACCCGGCGCATCCCGTGACCCAGGGATTTCTGTGCGGCAAAGTGGCCAAGTATCTCGACCGCGTGTATGCGCCGGAGCGGATTCTCTATCCGCTGAAGCGAAAGGCGGGCATTGCCAAGGGCCCACTCAAGAGAGGCTACGAGCACGAAGCCTTTGAGCGCGTGAGCTGGGACGAGGCGCTCGATGCGATTGCTGCACGGCTCAAGAGTACTTCGGAAACATTCGGGCCGGAGTCGATTCTGCCTTACAGCTACGCGGGCACCATCGGCGTGCTGGGCTATGGCTCAATGGACCGCCGTTTCTTTCACCGCCTGGGCGCATGCCAGTTGGACCGCACCATCTGCGCAGAGGCCGGCGGCGTGGCCTGGAACCTGGTGTACGGCAAGAAGCTGGGCACGCCGACCGAGGACTTCCGTCTGGCCAAGCTGGTGCTTGCGTGGGGCGCGAACATTCATGGCAACAACGTGCACATGTGGCCCTTCATTGAGCAGGCGCGGCGCAACGGCGCGCGACTGATTGTGATTGACCCGTACAGGACGCGTACGGCAGCGCTGGCTGACTGGCACATCGCCATACGGCCAGGCACCGACGGCGCACTTGCCCTGGGCATGATGCACGTGATTCTGAACGAGGGCCTGGAAGACCGCGCCTACATTGACTCCATGACGCACGGCTTCGATCGGTTGGCCGAGCGTGCGCGCGAGTACACGCCGGAGCGCGTGGCGGCATGGACGGGAATGACCGCCGTTGAAGTGGAGCAGTTGGCGCGCGAGTATGCCACCACGCGGCCCGCCATGCTGCGCGCGAGCTATGGCGTGCAGCGCAGTGAGAACGGAGGCACCGCGGTGCGCGCCATCTCCATGCTGCCGGCGCTGACCGGTGCGTGGAAGTTTCGCGGCGGCGGCGGGCAGCTTTCCGCCTCGGGCGCATTCAAGTGGGACAAGGAAGCCCTCGAGCGTCCCGACCTTGCGCTGGCTTCGCCGCTGAAGCGGCTGGCGCGGGCGGTGAATATGTCGGCGCTGGGAGAAGCGCTGGAAAAGCAGGGAACAGGGAATAGGGAACAGGGAACAGAAGAGGCCGCCGACCTTGCGATCAAGGCGCTGTTTGTTTATAACTCAAATCCGGCAGCGGTGGCGCCGAATCACAACGCAGTGCGCCGCGGCATGGAGCGTAATGATCTGTTCACCGTGGTGCATGATCTCTTCTTCACCGACACGACGGATTACGCGGACTACATTCTGCCGGCAACCACATTTCTTGAACACACGGATGTGCAGGGCGCGTATGGCCACTACTTTGTGCAGCTCTCGCAACAGGCCATTGAGCCGCCCGGCGAGGCGCGCAACAACGTCTGGATGTTTGGGCAATTGGCGCAGCGCATGGGCTTTGAAGAAGAGTGCTTCCGCGACACCGACATGGATTTGATTCGTCAGGCGTTGGCGATTGGCGCGGATGGACACTCTGCTCGGCCGGAGATGGAACACATCGCGCTGGAGGATTTGAAGACAGAAGGGCATATTCCGCTGGCCTTCCATCGCGATCCGGAAGGCGATCCGTTCATGCCGTTTCTCGAAGGCCCGTTGCCTACACCGTCCGGAAAAATCGAGTTCTACTCGGAGGTTCTTGCCGCCCAGGGCCTCGACCCTCTTCCGGGATTTGTTCCGCCGACCGAGTCACGATGGGGAGTAGACGCGAAGCGCTTTCCGCTGGAGTTCCTGAGCCGCAAGGCGGACAACTACATGAACACGACCTTCGCGCATCTCGACGGCCACAGGAAGATGGAAGCGCGCAAGAGTCAGCGCCTGGAGATGCATCCCAAAGACGCCGAGGCGCGCGGCATTGCCGAAGGCGACTCGATCCGCATCTGGAACGACCGCGGCGCACTTACCCTGACTGCGACGATGAACAGCAGTCTTCCAACCGGCGTGGTGACGGGCCAGTTGGATTGGGCCAAGCTCTCCGGCAGCGGCGGCAACGTGAACGCGCTCACCAGCGAGCGGCTTACCGACATCGGCGGCGGCGCAACGTTTTATTCAACGCTGGTGGAAGTGGGAAAAAACGGGAAATAGGGATCAGGGATCAGGGATTGGAAGACACTCTGCTGCGAATTGCGGGATCGGCTGAAAACCAATGGGAACTCCTGAAACATTCGCGTTGCGCCTCGCGACGGAGGAAGATATCCCCGCGCTGCACGCGCTGATTGAAGCATCGGTCCGCGGGTTGCAGGCGGACGATTACACTCCGGCGCAGATTGAAGGCGCGCTGGGAACGGTGCTCGGCCTGGATACGCAGCTGATTCGCGATAGAACTTATTTTGTGGCGGAGCCCGCCGACACCAGCGATACATTCTTCCAAAATGCTAAAAAGCTGAGCTCGCCCTTCGCCGGGTGCGGCGGTTGGTCGAAGCGCAAAACTCTGTTCGGCGCGGATCGAGGCCCGGGGCGCGAACCTGATCTTCTAGACCCTGCAACAGACGCGGCCAAGGTGCGTGCGATCTTTGTGCATCCCGACTACGCGCGGCGCGGCCTGGGTTCACTGATCCTTGCACGCGTTGAAGCGGAAGCAGCCGCAGCTGGGTTCAACCGCTACGAGATGGGATCGACGCTGACCGGCGTGCCGCTGTATCGGCTCAAAGGCTATGTCGAAGTGGAGCGCATCGATGTGCCGCTACCCAACGGCGAAGCGCTGCCTGTGGTGAAGATGGTGAAAGATGCAGCGGAGGTAGCCGCGCTGCACGGGTGTTGGCGGAGTTAGCAGAACGCTCCAAGTTTCCGAATCGAAATCGCAGTGCACCCGCCTACGCTTCCATCCCCGCGAACGGATCTTCAAGCGATGGGCTCTGCGGCGTCAGCAGTTCCGATCCCGATTCGGTGATAAGCAGATCGTCTTCAAGCCGGATGCCGAACTCACCCTTGATATAAATCCCCGGCTCGTCGCTGAACAGCATATTGGCTTTGAGGTGCGGGTCGAGTTCGTAGCCGTACATGTTGTTCTTCACGAAGTAGGGCCACTCATGTCCGTCCATGCCGATGCCGTGGCCCAGGCGGTGTGAAAAGTATGTGAAGCCGGGCCCATAGCCGGCGTCGACGATTACCTTCCTCGCCGCTGCGTCCACTTCATACGTGTGCACGCCGGGTCGCGCCGTCTCAATCGCCACTGCCTGCGCGCGATGCACGATATCGAACACCTTCTTCATCTTGTCGGTGGCTTTGCCCAGAACAAATGTGCGCGTGATGTCGGATGCATAGCCCTCCACCAGGCAGCCGTCGTCGAGCATGAGGATGGAGCCCTCGCGCAGGGTTTGCGGCTGCGCCGAGCCGTGCGGCTGCGCGGTAAACTCGTCCACGTTGAGGCTGGCGTCCCCTCGAAAACCGACGCGGCGATAAGCGACATCCACAAGAGATTCCACGTCGCTCGTGGTCATCCCCGGCTTGAGCGATTGGAAGACGGCGCGATAAACCAGCAGCGTGGCCCGGCTGGCGAGACGCATGCACTCAATCTCATGGGCGTCCTTGATCATCCGGCAGCCAGAGGTCACAGGCGAAGCCGACACGAGGTGCAAATGCGGGTTCGCCGCGCGAATGCTGTCTGCAAAAACGAATTTCATGTTCTCGTCGAGGCCAATCACGCCGGAGGTGAGTCCGCGCTCGGCGAGGCCTTTTCCGACGGCCACGAATGGGCTTTCGTCTTCCTGCCAGGTGAGCACATCGGCGTCTTTGCCGAAGGGACCGGCCTCAAGCAGTTCGCGGGCGCGGCCTTCTTCAAAGTGGGGACAGACCAGGAACGGCTTGCTCTTTGCCGGCATGACCAGGGCCCACAGGCGCTCTCCGCCGTCGAGACGCAGGCCGGCAAAGTAGACCGACGAGCTGGTGGAGTTGGCGAGCACGATGGCGTCGATCTTGCTTGCCGCCATCAGCGCCTTGGCACGTTCGATGCGCGCCAGCCGCTCTGTGTTGGTGAAGGGCCGCGGCAGCCCGGAGAGAACCGGCAATGCGGCAATGGGTGCGGGCACGGCTGACGCAGCTTGTGCCTGGCCAGTCTGCGCCGCCGCTGTCTGCGTGCTGCCGATGGCTGCGCTGGCGGCAACAGCCGCGGATGCGCCGAGAAAACCTCGGCGGGAAATTGCGCTGGTTGAAGTCATGATCCTCCGAGGAAGCGTGTGTCTCTCAGCTTAATCCATGGGGCGGAGTCAACCGGAAGCTCACGCTTGCGAGAGAGGCAACGGCGGCCGGTTCCACCGCAACGCAGAGGATAGCTGTGAGGGAGCCCGGCGGAGCGGGTGCAACCAGGCTCACTGGAGTCCGTGCCTCGGCGCTGTTAGAATTCCGCGCATGGAAAGCATTCAATATAACCTTCCGCAGAACCGCATTCCCCGCGCCTGGTACAACATTGCTGCCGATCTGCCCAAACCGCTGGCGCCGCCTCTGCATCCCGGCACGCTGCAGCCCATAGGCCCTGACGACCTGGCGCCGCTGTTTCCCATGGCGCTCATCCTGCAGGAGGTGAGCCAGGAACGGGAGATTGAGATTCCCGATCCGGTGCGGCAGGTGTATGCGCAGTGGCGGCCATCGCCGCTTTACCGCGCCCGCCGCCTTGAAAAAGCGCTGGATACGCCGGCCAAGATCTACTACAAGTACGAGGGCGTGAGCCCGGCGGGAAGCCACAAGCCGAATACCGCGGTGCCCCAGGCTTTCTATAACAAACAGGAGGGGACCAAGCGGCTTTCCACCGAGACCGGCGCGGGCCAGTGGGGGTCGTCGCTGGCCATGGCCTGCGCCTTCTTCGGCCTGGAGTGCAAGGTCTACATGGTGCGCGTGAGCTACGACCAGAAGCCCTACCGGCGCGCGCTGATGGAGGCCTTTGGGGCCAGCGTCACCGCCAGCCCGAGCATGGAGACGGAGAGCGGCCGGGCGATTCTCGCCGAGCATCCCAACACCAACGGGTCGTTGGGAATCGCGATCAGTGAAGCGGTGGAAGTGGCGGCAAAGGACCCGAACACGAAGTATGCGCTGGGAAGCGTGCTGAACCACGTGCTGCTGCACCAGACGGTGATCGGCCTGGAGACGATGGAACAGTTGGCGATGGCTGAGGCCGAGCCGGATGTGATTGTAGGCTGCACGGGCGGCGGATCGAACTTTGCGGGGCTGGTGTTTCCCTTCCTCGGCGAGAAGATCAAGGGGAAGCGCAACGTGCGCGTGCTGGCGGTGGAACCGGCGGCTTGTCCGAGCCTGACCAAAGGGCATTTTGCTTACGACTTCGGCGATACGGGGCACCTGACTCCATTGGTCAAGATGCATACGCTGGGGTCCACGTTCATTCCGCCGGGGATTCATGCGGGCGGGCTGCGCTACCACGGGATGGCGCCGCTGGTTTCACACGTGAAAGACCTTGGTCTGATTGAGGCCGGCAGCGTGCAGCAACTGGACGCGTTTGCGGCCGGCATCCAGTTTGCGCGGGCGGAGGGAATCATTCCTGCGCCGGAGGCGAACCATGCGGTGGCAGGCGCCATTCAGGAGGCGCTGAAGTGCAAGGAGGAGGGCACGGAGCGGACGATTCTGTTCAACCTGTGCGGTCACGGGCACTTCGATATGCAGAGCTACATCAACTACCAGGCGGGGCTGCTGGAGAATTACGACTACCCGGCAGAGGAGATTGCCATGGCGCTGGCGGGCCTGCCGGCGGTGGGGTAAAGGCGGCGACCGGGGTTTCAGATGGGCGCGTGACCTATGGCGCGCCGACGCATTCTGCCCAGCAGGTTTTGCCGGCGGGCAGCGGTTGATAGACTAGGGTGTTTGCTGATTCACGGAGGCTTTCCCCTATGCCCGCCACCATGCAAGCAGTAGTGAAGGCGCACGCCGCCCCCGGCATCGAGTTGCGCGAGGTCCCTGTGCCCACGCCCGGCCCCGGCGAGGTGCTGGTGCGCGTGCAGGCGGCCAGCGTGTGCGGCACTGACCTGCACATCTTCAACTGGGACCCCTGGGCGCAGGGACGCATTCACCCCCCGCTGATTCCCGGCCATGAGTTTGCCGGTGCGGTGGCCGGCGTGGGGCGCGGCGTAACCACCGTCAAAGAGGGCGACCTGGTTTCAGCCGAGATGCACGTGGCCTGCGGCAAGTGCATGCAGTGCCGCACCGGCCAGGCGCACATCTGCCAGCACGTGCGCATCCTGGGCGTGGATGCCGACGGCGCCTTCGCCAGCTACGCCATCATTCCCGAGACCAACATCTGGAAGCTCTCGCCGGAAATTCCGCCGGAGTACGCGTCCCTGCTGGATCCGCTCGGCAACGCGGTCCACACCGTCCTGGCCGGGCCTATTGCGGCGCAGACGGTCGCAGTAACCGGTTGCGGCGCCATCGGGCTGTTTTCAATTGCCGTGGCCAAGGCCTGCGGAGCAGCCAAAGTGTTTGCCATTGAGGTGAACGCGCGCCGCCGGGCCGTGGCCGCGCAAATGGGCGCTGACATGGTGCTGGACCCTGCCACCGACAATGTTGAGGAGATGGTTCTGGAGGCTACGGGCGGAACCGGCGTGGATGTGCTTCTCGAAATGTCGGGCCATCCCACCGCCATCCGCATGGGCTTTGCGCTGCTCAGGACCGGCGGGCGCGCCTCGCTGCTGGGGATTCCCTCCCGGCCCTTTGAGCTCGACTTTGCCAAAGACATCATCTTCAAGGGCGCAATCGTGCAGGGCATCAATGGGCGCAAGATGTTCGAGACATGGTTCCAGATGGAAGCGCTGTTGTCCGCCGGAAAGCTCGACCTGGGGCCGGCGATTACCCACCGGCTCAAGCTGAGCGAGTTTCCCCAGGCAATGGAACTGCTGCGCACGGGCGAGGCAATCAAGGTGGTCATGCGGCCGGAGTGAGAAGAGACAGTTGTCGGTTCTCGGCTTCTGTCACGCGGCGAATGGTTGCCGGGAGCAGGCCGCGATTGACCTTCGATCGCGATCCAGCCTACTGAACAGTCAGCGCGATGGTTACCGGCGGACTGGTGACGGCTGTGACGCCATTGCTGGACTGTCCGGTGATGGTGACCGTGTAGGTGCCGGCGGGCGTTGCGGGCGGGATGGGCGGCCCGTGATTGTAGTAGTCGTAACGCGGATTGCAGGCGGTGGTTCCCAGCAGCGTGACCAGCGCGACCAGGCAAACCAGCGCGAGCCGGTTCAGCCACGGCCGGCGGCGTGCCGACCACGCCAGTCCGCCCAGCGCGAAGGCGCCTGGAAGCAGAAACGCCCAGGCTACAGAGCTCGAAACAGGACGCATGGATGAAGCTGTGCCCACCCCGGCTGCCTGCGTGCCGATCAACATGGGCACGGTGATGGCCGCGACCTGGTTGGGCTGGATCTCAACGTTCTCCGGAGTAAATGTGCAGGAAGACTGGTCAGGAAGTCCGGAGCAGGAGAGCGTAACAAACAGGGGCGAAGCGAGCGCGGTGCTGTTGACCGGCGTGACGGAAACCTGGATGGTTCCCGATGCGCCCGGAATGAGCGTCAGCGTGGCGGGAGCGACAGAAACATTGAACCCTGGAACCGCGCTGGACTGACCCGACGCTTCCGCCCTTGCGGAGAGAGAACTCTGGTGGGTCGCATCGCCGTTGTAGATCGCGCGCAGCGAATGATCGCCTGCGGGCAACGAGACGGTCAGGCTGGCCTGGCCTTGCGCGTTGAGCGCGGCGCCGGCCAACTGGGTTCCGCGATCGCTGAGGACCACGGCTCCGGTGGCGGGCAGCCCGTCTTCACCGGTCACGGACACCGCAACAACGGCCTGCGTGCGACCGTGCTGATCGTGGGTTTCCACGGTCATTGCGGTCTGCGTGGCCTGCTGCGGCGCGTCTGCCGCCAGGGCCAGCGCGGGCATCGCCAACGCGATACTCAATGCTGCAACCAACTCAAGCCGCAGACCGCGGCAGACAATGCCTCTCACTTGCACCTGCTCCATCATTCAAAATTGCGTATCGCCGGGATTTCGAAGCGTAAACACCATTGTATCCGGCGGGGCCGCAGCCGGGCTATTGCTCGGCCAAGCCGGACCTGTTCTTGGACGTTTTCAAGCCGGGAAGGTCGCTGCCGCCGGCTGCGAAAGCCGGAAATCCGCGCCGCCGGCCGCCAAGGTGGTTCCCTGCCCGCGAGCCGCGCTATGCTCTTCCTTTGAGGGAATCGCGATGACTGATGCCGCCACACGGCCCCAACTTGCCCACCTGACCGCCGCGCTCGACGAATTGCGCGCCAAGGGGACGCACTTCAACCTGCGCATTCTGGACGACCAGCAGGCGCCCGTGTGCCACTACGACGGCAAGAAGGTCATCAACCTGGCCAGCAACAACTACCTCGGCCTGGCCAACCACCCCAAGCTGATTGAAGCGGCGCTGGCGGCCACCAGGGCCTTTGGCGTGGGCTCGGGCGCGGTGCGCACCATCGCCGGCACCATGCGCATCCACATGGATCTGGAAGAGAAGATTGCCCGCTTCAAGAATGTCGAAGCCTGCGTCGTCTTCCAGAGCGGCTTCGCGGCCAACGCGGGCACGGTGAGCTCGATTCTGGGCAAGGAGGACTTCATCCTCTCCGACGAGCTGAACCACGCCAGCATCATTGACGGCGCCCGGCTTTCGCGAGCCAAAATCAAGGTCTTCCGCCACAAGGATGTGGCTCATTGCGAGGAATTGCTGCAGGAGTTGGCCAACGAGCCGGGCAGGAAGCTGGTCATTACCGACGGCGTCTTCAGTATGGACGGCGATATTGGTCCGGTGGGCAAGCTGGCCGCGCTGGCTGAAAAATACGGCGCCATCATGATGGTGGACGACGCCCACGCCAGCGGAGTACTGGGCCGCAACGGCCGCGGCAGTGTGGACCACTTCAACGCGCACGGCAAGGTGGATGTGCAGGTGGGCACGCTCTCAAAAGCCATCGGCGCGCTGGGCGGCTACGTGTGCGGCAGCCGCGATTTGATCGATTACCTCTACCACCGCGCGCGGCCGTTTCTATTTTCGACGTCGCATCCGCCCAGCGTGGCCGCCACCTGCATTGCGGCCTTCGACATTCTGGAGGCTGAGCCGGAGCGCATTGAGCGCCTGTGGGCCAACACGCGCTACTTCCAGGGCGAGCTGCGCGGCGCGGGCTTCAACGTCGGCGGAGTGAACACGCCCGCCACCGAGACGCCGATTACGCCGGTGATCATCGGTGACGGCCGCGCCACCATGGATTTTTCGCGTGCGCTCTTCGATGAGGGCGTGCTGGGCACCGGCATCGCGTTCCCGACAGTTCCTGAAGGCAAGGCCCGCATCCGCCTGATGCTGACCAGCGAGCATACGCGCGAACAGCTTGACCAAGCGCTGGAGACGATCGAACGCGTGGCTACCCGGCTCGGGATTCTGCAGGCTGCCATATAAACAGGCTTTGAAAGGGCATGGCTTTAGCCGTGCCACAAAAAGGCCACTAATTGCTTGGGCTTTAGCCACCGAGGGATGTAAATCGGGGCATTGCGGGTTTATGTGATGACTTCTAGAATGGGACCACAATGATCGCTCACCTGCGCGGCAAGTTGATCTTCAAGGAACCCGGCCAGGCCATTGTCGAGGCCGCCGGGGTGGGCTACGACGTCTTCATCTCCGTGCCCACGTTCACCGCGCTGCCCTCGGTGGGCGCGGAGACCTCGCTGCACATTCACACCCAGGTCAGCGAAGACCAGATTGCGCTCTTCGGCTTTCTCGATCGCGAAGAGAAGCGGCTGTTTGAGCGGCTCATCACGGTGAGCGGCGTCGGCCCCAAGCTGGCCATCAAGATTCTCAGCGGCCTCTCCAGCGAGCGCACAGTCCAGGCCATTCGCGGCCAGGATCACGCGCAACTGGTGCGTATCCCCGGCGTGGGCAAGAAGCTGGCGGAGCGCCTGGTGGTCGAGTTGAAAGACAAGCTCGACGACTTCGCCGTTGCCCCGGTGCAGCGCAGCGTGCAGGGCGCAGCCGTGGACGACGTTCTTTCCGCGCTGACCAACCTCGGCTATCAAAGGCCAGCAGCAGAGAAGGCAATCGAGCAAGCAATCGCGAAAGACGCGGCCCTCGCCGGCGATTTCGACGGGCTGTTTCGCGGGGCGCTCAAGCTGATCCGCTAGCGTCGATTCCGGACGTGCGGCATCTCATAGTACGAGGTGTCTCGTATGGCCATCGTCCGAAATTGTCCGTCCTGCGGCAAACCGAATCGAGTTCCGGGAAAGCATCTGGCCGACGCGGGCAAGTGCGGCGCGTGCAAGTCGCCGCTGCCCGCAATCGCTGAGCCGCTTGCCGTGAGTGTCGCCGAATTCGATGAGATCACCCGCGACAGCAAGGTGCCCGTGCTGGTTGACTTCTGGGCCGCGTGGTGCGGTCCCTGCCGCATGGCCGCGCCTAACGTTGCGCAGGTGGCGCGCGAACTGACCGGCCACGCGGTTGTCCTCAAGGTGGACACCGAGAAGTTCCCCGAACTCGCCGCCCGCTATAACGTCCAGGGTATCCCGAACTTTGCTGTATTTAATGGCGGGAAGCTCCAGTTCCAGCAAGCTGGCTTGGTGGACGCGAACACCATGAAAAGCTGGCTGGCCCCCGCCGCGTAGGGCAACGAGCCAAAAGGTGTCGCGTTGGCCAAATCGCGCTTGGCTAAGCCCACCACGCTACACTCATCCTTGTCATGGTTTCCAAACTGAAAAATCCGTCCGCCGCTCCCGCGCACCTCCGTCCCGAAGGGCTCAAATTCCTCAAGAGCCTCGAAAAACACAACGACCGCGATTGGTTCAATGAGCGCAAAGCCATCTACGAAGCCGAGCTGAAAGAGCCCATGCTGGCCATCATCCGTAAAATCACCGACGCGATGACCGACTTCGCCCCCAACCATGTGCGCCCGGCGGAAAAGAGCCTCTTCCGCATCTATCGCGACACGCGTTTCAGCAACAACAAGCTCCCGTACAAAACCCACGTCGCGGCCTGGTGGTCGCACTCGGGGCTGGAGAAGACCTCCGGCGCGGGTTACTACTTCCAGGTAAGCCCCAAGGGCGTGGTGATCGCCGCCGGCGCCTACATGCCGGAGAAGGAACAGCTCGCCGCCATCCGCAACTGGCTGCTGGAAAATCACGCCTCATTCAGAAAAATCATTCAAAAGCCCGCTGTCCACAAGATCTTTAGAGAATTTGAAGGCGAAGCGCTGTCCCGGCCGCCGAAAGGGTTTCCCTGCGAGCATCCGGCGATCGACCTGATCAAGCAAAAGCAATGGGGCCTGAGCACCACGCTGCCCGCGGAATCAGCGCTCGAATCCAACTTTGCGCAGACGGTCATCAAGCATTTCAAGCTGCTGGCGCCCATGGTGGACGCGCTGAATACGCCCATCGCCGCATCCCTCGCGCCCAGGAAAAAGGTCCTTTTCGGCCTGAATTAGCGGGGATTCGCGCCTCCGCCTGAACAGCCCGACGGTGCCGTCCCAGGAGGGCAGAACCCCTGAAACCGGGTGAAATCGGGCAAAAATAGGCAAAATAGGCATTATTTCCTAAGAAATTTGTGGAAAACGGGCTTTTTCGGTTGACTTTGCCCTGCCCCAAGCCGCATTGTAACGAACGACGGGTACTCCGGACCCGCATGGATACAGGGGTTTCGTGCAAGTGCAACATCGGTGGCACTCCCCCTCCCTTGCGGTACGCATAACGCGGTGGAAGCCCAGGAACATCGACGGCCCCAAGGGCCGCCCAGAAGGAGAACAACACTATGGCAACTGGACTGACCAAGACCGCTCTGACGCGGCAACTGGCCGAGAAGCTGGAACTGACCAACAAGCAAGTCGCAGCCTTCCTGGATCTTCTGGCTGAGACCGCGATTAAGGAAACGAAGAAGAACGGCGTCTTCGTCATCCCCGGCATCGGCCGGCTCGTGAAGGCAGAGCGCAAGGCGCGCATCGGCCGCAACCCCCAAACTGGCGCGGCCATCAAGATCAAGGCCAAGACAGTTGTGAAGTTCCGCGTGGCCAAGGCCGCAAAGGACGTCATCGCTCCCGTTAAGAAGTAGTAGCATTCCGGACTGTATTCCCGACTAAGGACAAGAGGGGAAGAGCACCAAGCTCTTCCCCTCTTTCCATTGGCGATGAAGGTTCAAAGAGCGAAGATAATCAATCCGGCAGCCATGCAGTTTCATCCCATCCAGCAGGTCAATCAAAATGACAACTGCAAACTCACTCAATCCGGATATGTCTCCCGTCGTTGGCGCGCCGGTCTTGACGCTTCTTCGTCTTGAGGGCCTTGCGGCCGCAGCTTTGTCCGCAGTGTTCTATGCGCGCACCGGTGCAAGCTGGTGGATGTTTGCGGCGCTGTGGATTGTGCCCGACTTAAGCCTGCTCGGCTACTTGGTTGGCCCGAACATCGGCGCTCGCGTATACAACGCAATTCACAGCTACGTGACGCCAGCAACGCTCGCGGTGTGCGGCATGTTGCTGAAAAGTCCCTTGCTGGTGCCCATCGCGCTCATCTGGATGAATCACATCGGTGTGGACCGCCTGCTGGGCTATGGCCTGAAATACACGGCGGGCTTTGGCTGGACGCACCTGGGCAAGATGGGACGGGGCGGCAAGGAATCTATTCCGACAAGCTAGACTTCACTGCGCTCTGCTTGCCGGACTTCGGCATGAGCGCGCGCACCACCAGCGAAACGCCAAAGCTCACCACCACTCCCTGAATCATCAGCCGGTTGTTATAGCTCCACGAGAGAGCCGCGAAAACAATAAACACGCCGATGGGATTGATCTCCGCAATGACAGCGCGCAGCCAATGCGGCTGCTGGCTGCTGGGTGGCAACGTAGTATGCACCTGTGGAACCAGGCGCGGCACAGCGCTGAGATAATTCCGATAAGGCTCGCCCAGTTGCCCGGTTAGAAATGCCTCTTCCGCCAGAACGATGCGCATCAGAAAAACAGTGAGCAGGACCATGGTAAAGAGCGCGCCGGTGGGCGGCATCAGGAAGCACATCGCCCCCACCATGCCCCACGAACCGAGATAGAGCGGGTTGCGCACGTAACGATACGGGCCGGCTGCCATCACGTCCGCTGCCTTCATCCGCGAGCTGTTGACTGTGCCGGGCCCCAGGTACGCCGTGCCCCAGATGCGGAACACCGCGGCCTTTGCGGCGATCAGCGCGACAACGATAATCACGATGGGCGTGGCAATGGTGAAGGAAACCAAGCCGAGGCGGCTGATCTCAAGCGCCAAAGCTTCGAGCAATGACATGCGGCCCGCGAACCACCCGTGCATCCCGAGAAATTCAATCCAAGGCGACCAGAAGCCAAGGAAGATGACCACCACCATGATCACCATGCGGAAGCGGAACTCAAATCTGGTTGCCTTCATCCACCACTCCCCTTCAGCCGGAGTTTAGCATTCGGGATGAAGCGGTGCATGCTACTCCGTGCGCAGCGCCTGCATGGGATCGACCGATGCGGCGCGGCGTGCGGGAACCCAGCAGGCTGCAAGCGCGATCATCACCAGCAGCGGCGGCACAATCGCGAAGGTGAATGCGTCGTGCGGTTGAATGCCGTAGAGGAAGCTCGAAGCGAGTTTCGAAAGCATCCATGCAGCGGGCCATCCAAGCACCAACGCGATGCCCGTGAGCACCATGCCCTGCCGCAACACCAGGCGCTCCACCGTTCCCGGCTCCGCGCCCAACCATCATGGGAAGTTCAAGCACATCAAAGAAGTTGGCGCTGACGGCCTGGCCCCACACCCGCTCCGGCTCGCCGCTGCCGCCAATCGAAGCGGGAAGAATCTCATCGTAAGCAGCGATACCGGAGAAGGACTTCGTCTGGTCGCGCACATCGTTGAAAATGGGGAGCGGAAAATCATTGCAGCACTCATCGCCATCGTGCATGGTCTTCAACGTGAGCAGCGTCGATGGATCGCCCACCGGCGCGGGCCGCAGCACAAAGCGGCTGACCATGGAGAAGATGGTGGCGTTCGCGCCGATCCCGAGGCCGATGGAGAGAATGGCAATCGCCGTGACCACGCGATGCTTGCCCAGCGTGCGCAGGCCGTAGGTGAAGTCGCGCACGAGCGACTCGAGCCAGGGCAGCGTTCGCCGCTCGCGATGCGCCTGCCGCGTTTGCTCTGCACCGCCGAGGCGAATAAGCGCCTGACGGCGTGCTTCCTTGGGGCTCAAGCCTGCACGGATGCCATCGTCTGTATGTAGCGCTATGTGGCTTTCGAGTTCGGCGGAGAAATCGGCGTCGGTTCTCCGCGACCGGAACAATCCGAAGAAACGCAGGGCAATCGATCGGATGGTACGCATAGGACCTCCTTAGGCCTCTTCAGCCGGGTTGAGAAAGCGAGCGAGAATCGCGGTGGTCTGCTCCCACTCGGCCGCGGCCTTTTTCACCTGGCGATGGCCGGCCTTGGTCAGCTCGTAAAACTTTGCCTTGCGATTGTTTTCAGAGACGCCCCAGTGCGAGCGGATGGCGCCCTCCTGCTCCAGCTTGAGAAGCGCGGGATAGAGCGTGCCGTAGTTCAACTGCAGCAGGTCGCCGCTGGTTTGCTCAATGCGCCGCGCCAGCCCGTAGCCGTGCTGCTCGCCCATGGTTTCAAGGGTGCGCAGAATCATCAGCGCCAGAGTTCCCTGCCAGACATCGGTTTTGTCGCCCATTTCCTTCTCCTCTTGGAAAGCAATAGGAGGAGTGTACATGCCCCTCTATGGGAATGCAATACGAAGGAGCTGGGCGCGCGGTTCCGTGGAATTTCGTTCCTCGGACGGAATGCCTCCTTTCATCCCCATCTACTGTGGTAGGCTGGCGCGTAGATTCCTTGTTTTCTTTCGATTGAGAGGCTCATCCATGCTGTCGCGTTTTCTTGCCGCTGTCGCCGCCGTCGTCGTCGCTTTTCCGGCGGCTGCCCAGAATCCTGTTCCCGCAGATCTTGGCGCTTCCGTCCAAAAACAGTTGCCGGGCCTCGAGGAGACCTACAAGCATCTGCACCGCAACCCCGAGCTCTCGCACCACGAGGAGCAAACTTCGATCTTTGTTGCCGGCGAACTGCGCAAGCTGGGATATACGGTGACCGAGCATGTAGGCAAATATGCGGATGGTTCGCAGGCGTGGGGCGTGGTGGCGATCTTGGAAAACGGCGCTGGGCCGCGGCTTCTGTTGCGCACCGAGCTCGATGCGTTGCCGGTGGAAGAGAAGACCGGCCTCGACTACGCGAGCACCGTGAAAACCACCAATGCGCAGGGCCAGACGGTTCCCGTCATGCACGCCTGCGGGCACGACATCCACATGACCGCGCTGCTGGGCGTAGCCCGCGAGCTGGTGGACCGCAAGAGCCAGTGGCACGGGACGGTGATGCTGATTGGCCAGCCCTCGGAAGAGACCATCGACGGCGCGCGCGCCATGCTCGCCGATCACCTGTATGAGCGTTTTGGACGGCCTGATTTTGTTCTCTCGGAGCATGATGATTCCGCGCATGCGGCCGGCAGCATCGCCATTAAAGGCGGCCCGCTGCTGGCCAGCTCCACCAGCATTGACGTGGTCATGCGCGGCGTGGGCGCGCATGGCTCCGCACCGCAGGCTGGCAAGGACCCGATCCTTGAGGCCGCGGAGTTTATCGTGCTGGCGCAGTCGATCGTGAGCCGGCAGATCGATCCACAGGAGCCCGCGGTGATGACCGTGGGCACCATTCACGGCGGCACCAAGCGCAACATCATCTCTGAGGAAGTCACGATGGGCATCACGCTGCGCACGTATTCCGATAAAGTGCGCGATCAAATCATCGCGGACATTCGCCGCACTGCCGAAGGCGTTGCGGTGGGCTACGGCGTGCCCGCGGATCGCATGCCGATTGTGACCGTGAGTCAGACCGAGATTACTCCCGCCACTTATAACGACGCGGCACTGGCCGAGCGCTTGCGTAAGGTTGCCGTGGCCGCGCTGGGAGCGGACCATGTGAATCCCGCGGAACCGGTCATGGGCTCGGAAGATGTGGGCCTGTTCTCGCTGGACGGCAAAATTCCGGCGGTGATGTTCCGCCTTGGCGCGGCGGACCCGGCGAAACTCGCGCAGGCTAAGGCCGCGGGCGTTCCGCTGCCCGGCCCGCATTCGCCGCTGTTTGCGCCTGTGTATGCGCCGACCATCACAACCGGCGTGACCGCCATGACGGCGATGGCGCTGGATCTGCTCCATTGAGCACCTGCGGAGCGGCAGATGCGGGTTCTATTTTGCCGGATCGACAAGCGCCCCGTACACCACTGAGCGGCTTTCGAATTCGAGATTGGGACTCGCCGGGCCGAGCATGCGCTGGATCATGCCGACGAACACAACATCATTTGTCGGATCGTCCCAGAACCACGTCCCCGCTGCGCCATCCCAAAGGAACGTGCCTTTGCCTTCGGGCAGATTGGCTTCCGGCGGATCGAAGACCACCGCGCAGTTGTAACCGTATCCAAAGCCCGGCCTCATCGCCATCAGCCCAATGCCGAACTGACCCGTGAGCAGCTCCGCGGGCACGTGGTTACTGGTCATCAGCTTCACCGTTGCAGGCGCGACGATGCGCTTGCCGTTCAGTTCGCCGCCGTTCAGCATCATCTGCGCAAAGCGAAAATAATCTTCCGCCGTTGAGACCATGCCGCCGCCGCCGGAGGGCATCGTTGGCTCGCTCGCGTAGTCGGTCGAACGCCCGGACGGGCCCGCGCCGGCGAGAGCCAGCTCGCCATTCGGCCCGGTTGTATAAACAGCGGAGAATCGGTCGCGCTTCTCCGCGGGAACGAAGAAGCCCGCGTCCTTCATGTTGAGCGGCTTGAATATCTGGTCGCGCATGAAGTCGGGCAGCGACTTCCCCGACAGCTTTTCGACAATGTACCCTTCGATGTCCATCGACATCGAATACGTCCACCCCTTGCCGGGCTGATAAAGCAGTGGCAGTGTGGCCATCTTCTCCACAAACTCCTGCAGGTTCTTCGATTGGAAGAGGTGCGCGTCGCGATACATCTTGTCCACCGGTGTATTGCCGAAGAAGCCATACGTAAACCCAGCCGTGTGGCTCATCAGCTCGCGCATGGTCGGCGCGTGATCCGGATCGACAAGAATCACTTTGCCATCCGCATCCATGCCCTTGTAGACCTTCAGGTGCGCGAACTCCGGAATGAATTTGGAGATGGGATCGGAGGGCAGCCACTTGCCCTGCTCGTAGAGAATCATCATCGCCACGCCTGTCACCGGCTTGGTCATGGAGTAGTCGCGGAAGATCGTATCCTTCGTCATCTGCGAGTTGATCGCCATGTCGCGCTGACCGTACGTGCGGTAATCAACCACTTTCCCATGCCGCGCCAGGATCGTGACGATGCCGGCAATCTGCTTCTGGTCCACGGCCTGCCGCATCAGCGCATGAAGCCGCTCCAGTCGCTCCGAGGAAAAGCCAACCGACTCCGGCTTGACGACGGTCATGTCCAAAGCGTGAGAGACAGGAGCATGAGCGGCAGGCGCCTGCTGCGACCTCACCGAATTCAAACAGAAGACAAGCGCAAGTGCGACGCACAAAACGCGGGCAATAACGATTCGACGATTTGTGTTCATGAGTTTCCTCGCGGCGCGGCGGTTTGCCGGTTGCCGCACCCTTTATACCAAGCCAGCCTCTACACTATCTAGAGATGACCGAGACCCGCGGATGAACGAGACACAGATCAGCACCGACACCATTGCCGCAATCTCCACGCCCCCCGGCCGGGGCGGCATCGGCATCGTGCGCCTGAGCGGGCCGGAGGCTGCGTCGATCAGTGCGCAATTGGTGCGGCTGCGCCAGCCGCTGGAACACGCGCGCGCGCGGCTGGCGGATGTACTCGACGGCACGGAGAACGGCGCGGAAACAGACAACGCTAGTGGCAATATTGCCCGAATCGACGAAGCCCTCGTCACCTGGTTTGCCGCACCTAACTCCTATACCGCCGAGGATGTGGTGGAGATTGCGGCGCATGGTTCGCCGGTGGTGCTGGAGCTGCTGCTGAAGCGGGCGCTGGCCCTGGGCGCACGCCTCGCCGAGCCGGGCGAGTTTACCCAGCGCGCGTTTCTCGCCGGCCGCCTTGACCTGACGCAGGCCGAAGCTGTGCGTGACCTGATTGAAGCGCAGACGCTGACCCAGGTGCGCCAGGCGGCCCGCCAAATGGGCGGAGCGCTGAGCCGGCGCGTGGCTCCGGCAAAGCACGCGCTGGTGGAGCTGATTGCGCTGCTTGAAGCGGGCATCGATTTTGCCGAGGACGATGTGGACGTAACGCCTCACAGCGAGATTGCGCGACGCATCGGCGAGCTGACGCCGCAGTTGACGGCGCTCGAAGCCTCGTTTGCGCGCGGACGCATCGTTCATGACGGCCTGACGCTGGCAATTGTGGGCCGGCCCAACGCCGGC
>Ga0255349_1000107_pt1 | contig 33692 bp, 33 predicted proteins | sample CBST25v15metaG_FD_189947 | JGI IMG/M metagenome (GOLD analysis project Ga0255349, IMG submission 189947) | Peat soil microbial communities from Stordalen Mire, Sweden - C.B.S.T-25.v15 | ecosystem: Environmental > Terrestrial > Soil > Wetlands > Peat | place: Sweden: Norrbotten County, Stordalen...
ATCACGTGGAATTCGAATTCAACTGAAGCGATTTTGACTCACTTTGCGGAGCCGGGTGACATTCGAATTCGCGGAGCGGTGAGCTCGAACATGCCATCGGCGCCAACGGTCAGGGCAGAAATTGCCAGGCCGGAAATCGAGGATCTGGGCATAAAAACGATCAACGGATTCGAAGCCAAAGGGACGCGCACCACGCGGGTGATCCCGGCGGGTAGAGATGGAAACGACGAGCCGATCACCGTGACCCAGGAAAGCTGGTTCTCATCCGCGTTGAGAATGCCGGTGATGACCATCGGCGACGATCCGCGCACCGGCACTTCAACCATGGAATTGACGGAGATTGAACGCGCCGAGCCGGACCCCGCGCTGTTCCAGATTCCCGAGGGCTACACCGTCAAGGAGCGCACGCCGGAGCAGCCTAACTGAGCTTCTCGCGTGGCTTAGCAGCCTGTGGGAGAAGTCTGGTTTTGAAAGGGCACGACTTTAGTCGTGCCATAAAGTCCCAAGAATCAACAGGGCTTTAGCCCCTGAGGGACGGTATTCTCAAGGATTTGACTTTTACCACAGGCTCTTAGCGCGACTGCGCGATGCTGCGATTGCGCAGCCACTTGGCCACGCCGAGCCCCAGCAGAAGGCCGCCGAAAGGGATACACATCAACGCCACAATCAGGGCGAACCAGCCGGTGTTGGTGCTGGCGCCGGTGGGCGAAAAGCCGCCGAGAAAGGCCTCAAGCAGCGCCCCGGCCAGCAATCCCGCGCCGAGCATGGTCCCGCCCCAGCGCAGCAGTTGGCGGGTTCCGTCGTCGGGGGTGGGCGTTGACATGGTCTTACCCTTGCGCCAGGCGCAGCATCACGTAGGTAATCACACCGGTGACCGATACATAGAGCCAGAGCGGAAAGGTCCAGCGGGCAACCTTGCGATGCTGGCGGATGCGTCCGGTGAGCGAAAAGAAAAACGTGACCAGCACCAGCGGCAGCGCCACGATCGCCAGAACGATGTGGCTGGCCAACAGGGGCAGATAAACCATGCGCAGCGGCGCGTCGTGTGGATAACGGACGTCGCCGTGCAGCGCGTGGTGGGCGATGTAGCTGACGAGGAACAGCGTGGAGAAGATGAATGCCGTGATCATGGCCGCGCGGTGCGCCTGGATGCGATGCGAGCGAATGAAGGTGTAGCCGATGAGCAGCGCGGTGGCGCTGAGGCCGTTGAGGATTGCGTTGAGCGCGGGCAGAAACGCGTACTGGGTGCTCAAGGCCGCGGCGGGATGAACATAAATAAGCCAGAAGAGAAACAGTGTGGCCGCGGCGCTGATGGCCAAAATGGCGGCGATGGCGGGGCGCGTGCTGGACGAGGGGGCGACGGTGGTCGTCATGGTGTTCAGGAGTCCTTAGAGCGGTTTCGATTCACATGTTGCCATTTGAAAGTCAAGCGAGGTGGCATTTTCTTGAGAAAAATGCCACTTGGCCTCAATCCTTCTGTAAGCACCAGAATCGAAACCGCTGTAGTGCTTCTGCGTGGCGCAGAGCATGAGCGTGGTGAAGAGCAACGGCAGGTAGAGCACGCTGACCTTGAGCAGATCGCGCGCCAGCATGCGGCTCTCAGTCTCGTCCTTGGCATGCAGAATACCGGCGAAACGGATGGTATAGGCCAGGTAAAGCAGGCCGAGCAGGACAGCCAGTACTGCGTAAACGGTGTTGGCGACGCCGAGATACCACGGAAGCAGGCTGACGGGAATCATGACCACGGCGAAGAACAGCGCCTCGGCGACGGTGGACCATCCGTCGGGCTGCACCACGGGCAACATGCGAATGCCGGCGCGGGCGTAGTCGTCGCGGTAAAGCCAACTGATGGCCATGAAGTGGGGAAACTGCCAGACAAAGAGGATGGCGAAGAGGGCGACGGCCGGCCACTCGATGTGCGGACGTGCAGCGGTCCAGCCAAGCAGCGGTCCCATGGCGCCGGGAAACGCTCCGATGAAGGTGGCCAGGGTGGTGACGCGCTTGAGCGGCGTGTAGATGGCCACATAACAGAAGGCGGTGAGCAGCGCCAGGGACACGGTGAGCAGGTTGGTGCGCATCAGCAGCCAGACTGCGCCGAGGATGATGGCGCTGAGACCGGCCAAAATTCCTTCCGCGAGCGAAAATCGGCCACAGGCCAGCGGCCGCTGGGCGGTGCGGATCATGCGCGCGTCGGTCTTGCGCTCCAAAGCCTCATTCAGCGCGCCGGCGCCGGCCGAGACCAGGCCGATGCCGAAAAGCGCATCGAGCAGGCCGGGCTGCACGCTGGAGATCCCCGACTGCATGGACCCCAGGTAAAAACCGCCCCAGCCGGTAACCAGCACCATGCCCACAACTTTGACCTTGAAGAGCTCGCGCAGGTCGTGGATCAGCGTAGCCGTAGCGCCGGGGCTGGGCGCGTGGATGTGCCCATGGGCATGAACGGACCCTGGAGCGGGAGGCTTGGCGAGCTCAGCAGGAACAGCGGCCTGGGATACGTGAGTCATCGGAGAAGTTGCAATCCTCAAGGGGAGAACCCGGAGCACCTGCGGTGCGGCAGTCGGCACCTGCGGTGCGGCGGACGCTCGCGGGAGGCTCGCATGGGGTTCATGCCTGTCTTGATGATAGCAAGGCAGCACCCGCGGTGCGGCCGGCGGAACTTGCGGTGCGGCCGACGCTCGCGGGAGGCTCGCATGGGGTTCATGCCCCAAACAAGAACATGCCGCGGGCCGCAACAGGCATTTACCGCCTCAATAGCGAGTGGCTATTACCAGCTATCGTGCCACCAAAGCGGTTGCGGGCCATCCTGCGGTGACCGCGGCGCTCCGTTCACCTTGATTCCCTCGTACTCCAGCGTCACGGCCTCACGCCGCTTTCCGCCTTTCGAAGGGGCGAGGGCGATATGGGTTATCAACCCGTTGGTGAGTTCGATTTTGTTGTTCTTGACGACGCGGCCACCGGCACTCTGCGTGGGGATGACGAGCTCGGCCGTGTCGAATGGTACATGGGTTAAACAAGCTTGAAAAAGCACCGGCGAGGACGAGTCGACTTCGCGCGTAACCACCAGCGGCGAGTGCTGGCGCTTTCCTGACGGAAGACCGGAGGATGCATCGCGGGGCGACTCCACGCCGAACTTGAAACCGATGATCGGGTGACCACCCAAGACAGGGTGACCACCCTGCTTCCTGGGGACGGAACCTTTGAATTGGCCCTGGGTTTTTCCCTTGAAGCTCATATAACCTTCGAATGCCATTCAAGAACCTCCTGTTGGTTAGCGCGCTCTCCCCGGGGAGGGGCGCGCCCCACGCAAACATTAGCGCACAGTCGTGCATGACCTGGACAGAGAATTCACCCGATCAGAAAAAGCCGGGAGGCCTCTTCTGGCTCTGCTAGCCGGTCATTGTCCAACTGTCGCTGGCGGTCTTTCCTCCGGAACTGCCGGTGCTCATGTTCGATTTGCCGATTGTTTTCAGGCTGAGGGGCAGCGCGCCGACGACAGTGCCGCACTTGGAGCAATAAATGAGGTAGGCGTTCAGACCGTGGTATGGACGTCGAAGGAAGTGGGTGTTCGAGCACTTTGCACAACAGGGGGCTGACATTCAGGTGAATCTCCTTTCGGCTTCAGCGGGATTCCAATGGGGCCGCAGGCAGTATTTCACAGTTAGTTTTTGCCGCGCCACGCATAAAACCCTTCGATGCCTACATGGTTTACGGGATTTCCGGACCGTTTTCCTTCTGACGCAAGGACTCATTTGTGCAGGCGGGACCAGCAACGCATGGCTCCGCCGGTTCCGATCAGCCGAGTCGGGCAGCCTGAAGGATCGCGGCCACAGTCTCTTCCGGGGTGAGCGCGTCCACGGGAATCGAGACGTGGGCAGTGCGATAGAGCGGCAGCCGGCGCTGGTAGCGGCTGGCAAGATTGGCCTGATCGGCGAGGATGGGGCGGGTATCTTCGGTGCCTCGGCAGCGGGCGAGGGTGGTGGCCAGTTCCACTTCGAGATGGACAAGCAGCGTGCCGGGCGTGGTGAGCAGCAGATCGCGCGTGGCAGCGTGCTCGATGGCGCCGCCGCCGAGGGCGAGGACCAAGGAGTCGCTGGCGGCGAGGCGGGCAATGGTTTCATGTTCGCGCTGGCGAAAGGCCGCCTCGCCATGGCGCGCGAAAAGTTCGGCAATGGTGGCTGCCGCTTCGGATTCAATGACGTCGTCAGCGTCAAGAAAGCGCCATCCGAGGCGGCTGGCCACGAGTGGGCCGACGGTGGTTTTCCCCGCGCCCATGAAGCCGGTGAGTACGATGCGCCGGGGCGGAGCGGGTTGGGCGGGCAGAGTCATGGGCAGGTGAGGCAAGTCAGTGCGCGAACGCTCTGTTCAGTATAGGGAAACGTCTTGCGAGATGGTTTTTGGGCGGCCAGGGTTCCGTCAGCCGAGCACCATCACCACGGCTCCCGCGGTGATCAGCAGCCCTCCCACAACGGCGGGGCCAGTGAGTTTCTCTCCCAGAAGCAGCCAGGCGAAGACCATCACCAGGGGTACGCTGAGCTTGTCCAGCGGCGCAACGCGCGAGGCCGGCCCCAGTTGCAGGGCGCGGAAGTAGCAAATCCACGACATTCCGGTCGCCAGGCCGGAGAGCGCAAGAAACAGGCAGGTGCGCCGATCAAGGGCGCGGATCTCGCCGTGCTTGCCGAGCGCCAGCGCGATGCCCCAGGCAAAGACCAGCACCACGCTGGTGCGCAGGGCCATGGCCAGGTTTGAGTCAACGTGCGCCACGCCCACCTTGGCCAGTAGCGCGGTGGCCGCGGCGAAAAGTGCGGAGAGTAATGCCCATCCAATCCAGCTCATGGAGAGTATGGTACGCGCTGCGGGCGCCGAGTCGAGGTTGATTTAAACTTCAGGGTATGGAGACGGGCCGCGCCAGCAAAACAGCTCTCGGTGTGGCCATTCGCCGCGCCGCACATCAAATCATGGAAGTCCCGCGGATTCTGGACGACCCCATTGCCGTGCGGTTGGTTGGATCGGGATTCCCCCGGCAGATGGAGCGCGCCATGCACCCAGTGGGGCGGGATTTTCGCGCCTTCATGGCGGTGCGCAGCCGGTATGTGGAAGACCAATTGGCGCTAGCCGTGTCGCGCGGGGTAACGCAGTATGTGGTTCTCGGCGCGGGGCTGGACACCTTTGCCTGGCGCAACCCATTTGACGGGCTGCGGGTGTTTGAGGTCGACTTCCCCGCCACCCAGGAGTGGAAGCGGACCATGCTGGCCGCGGCGGGGTTGGGCATTCCGGACAACCTGACTTTTGTGCCGCTGGATTTTGAGCACCACACCCTGGCCGAGGCGCTGGCTGAGGCGGGATTAAACCGGGCGCTTCCTGCCTTCTTCGGCTGGCTGGGCGTGATTCCCTACCTGACGCACAAGGCCTTTCGGACCACGCTGGACACAATCGCCCAATTGCCTTCCGGGAGCGGCGTCGGCTTCGACTACGCGCTGCCGCAGGAGACGCTGGGACCGGAAGGGCGGATCGCGTTCGACAGGCTGGCCGATCGGGTGGCCGCTGCCGGAGAGCCGTTTCAACTGTTCTTTACGCCGGATGAGTTGGAGACGGAGTTGCGCGAGGCCGGATTCAACCGCGTAGAACAGTTGGATTACGGCCAGATCAACGAACTTTATTTCAAAGACCGTGCGGATGGGTTGAAGTTGTCAGCCGTCCGGCTGGCCATGCTGGCGACAGCTTGGATTGCCTAGAATCCGTCTCATAAACCCTGCGGTGCGCACGGAGTGCATCCCTCAGGGGCTAAAGCCGATGCAATTCCTGGCTCGTTTGCGGCACGGCTGAAGCCATGCCATTTCAAAGCCGGCTTCTGACACCGCTTCCCGGGTTGTGACAGCTGTGGAAAGTGCCACAAGGCACAGCGAATACAAGCAAAATGCGGCGTAGAATTCTGCCATGCTCAAGAGAAAGCTGCTGACGATAGCTTGTGTCGCGGGAATTCTGGTTTGCGGTGCCTGCGGGCTATTCATCCGCGAACCACCGCCTCCCATGACACTCTTTGTCGGCGTCCGCACCGTGCGCGTCGCGGTTACGAACAAATCCACGACCCACCAGATTGATTTGGACGCGGTACGACAAGCAATCATCAAAGAGCTCAACAGTCCCTTCCATCAGAGTCACATGCTGGCTGTGGCGGAGGGCGATGCCGACTGTACCCTGAATTTGGAAATTTTGGATGAGGACGCACGCGAGAGCATTCAAGATCCGAAAAGGGATGGCGCACTGTGGAATTTCAAGGCTTTGATTTCCGCAAAGCTGGAGCGCAAAGACGGGCGCCAATTGTGGACAAGGACTCATTGGCCATTTGAGTCGACGTACGGGTTCTACCATCTTCACGGAAAGACCATCACGAACGGATGGATCGAGCCGGGGTTTCGCAAAGAGTTTGACGAGCGCGTGGCTTCGGAATTGGTGAGTGTGCTGGTTTACAAGTGATCCGACCCGGGCAGCATCAAGGGAGGCTCCTGCCCCGCTACAATGGACAGGAATGAAAAGCCGTCTCGTTCTGCTGCTTCTCGCCGCTCCTCTGGCCGCCCTCGCCGGCTGCGGGTATCACACGCTGGGCGCGGCTACCCATCTGCCGCCGGGCATTCGCACACTTTCCGTGCCGGAGTTTACCTCGAAAACCGAGGCCTACCACACAGAAACGGTGATGACCAACGCGGTGATCCGCGAATTTGCCGCACGCACACGGTTCCGGGTAACGCCCGATGCAAGCCCCGACGCGGACGCGGTCCTGCGCGGAACCATTCTGAAAGAGGCGGTTGCGCCGCTCACCTACAACGCGTCAACCCAGGAGTCGTCCAGCTTTCTGCTCACCATTGTGGCTTCGGTGACGCTGACCGGCCGGGACGGCAAAATTCTCTACGAGAACAAGAATTACGTCTTCCGCCAGCAGTACCAGTCAACCACCGATCTGCCAACGTTCATCGAAGAAAAACCGGCGGCGGTGGAGCGGCTTTCCCGCGCGTTTGCGCGGCAACTGGTGGGGGACGTGCTGGAAGGTTTCTAGCAATGTTCCGCCTTTCGATTAGAACTGGCCTCGCGTTGCCGGGGAAGGTATTCTGGAGCCGGATGATTGAAACAAACTCAAGCCGGGAGCCGAGCCTGTGAGTACCGCGCGCTGGGGCGCGGGCTTTGCCAACGCAGCCCGCTTTGTGGTGGAGATTGAGGCGGCCGCGGCAGGCAGCGGGCAGTTGAGGCCCGGCTACGTGCTGGCCGGCGACGAGGCGTTCCTGCTGGAGCGCTGCCGCAACGCCGTTCTCAAAGGGTTTGTGCCGCCGGATCTGAGGGACTTTTGCCTCTCCGATCTGGATCTCTCGCAGAACTCCATCTTTGAAGTGCTGGACCGGGCGCAGACGCCGTCGCTGATGGCGCCGTTCCAGGTGATCTTTGTGCGCAACGTGCGGCAGCTTTATACGCGCGGCGCAAAGAAGGAAGAGTTTGCGGCGCTCGATCACTATTTCCGTTCGCCCAACCCGCAGGCGCTGCTGATTTTTGTAGCCGATTTCGTGCGCATTCCCTCCGACATCCGGCGCATGGAGATGGACGACAAGAACCGCTTTGAACGGCTCACCGAAACCCTGGGCGAGCACTGCGGGATGGTGGAGCTGGCGCGGGTGAGCGAAGAAGACGCGATGCGCTGGGCCGTGACCACTGCGCACGAAGCCGATGTCCGCATGGAGCCGGATGCGGCCCGGCAGCTTGTGGACGCGCTGAGCGCGGACATGATGATGGTGGCCTCGGAGCTTGAGAAGCTGCTGCTTTATACCCTCGGCCGCGGGCGCATCACGCTGGGCGATGTGGAGACCATGGTGTTGGGAGCCAAGCAGCGCTCGCTCTATGAACTGACCGACGCCATCAGCGCGCACGACAAGGCGCGGGCTCTGGCTCTGCTCCACGGCCTGCTGAATAGCTCGGACGCCGGCGAGGATGCTGCCATCGGCCACCTTTACATGCTGGCGCGCACCTTCCGGCAGATGCTGGTGATCCTGGAAAAGAACGTGCGCGATTCGCGGGCCATCTGGCAGGCGCTGTGGCAGGGATTCCGCATGCCACCGTTTGCCGCCGACGATCTGATCCGCCAGGCCCGGCGCTACAAGAGCCGCCGCGAACTGACGCGAGCAATCAAGCTGATTGCCCGCGCAGACGTGGAGTTACGCTCCTCTCCGCCGGATAAGCGGCTGGTGCTGGAGCGGCTGGTCTACGAGCTGGCGTCGGAGCCAAAGCCGGTTTCGTCGCTGTTTGCAACCACCCAGCTTTCCTTCGAGGTCTAGCTCGGCTCTGGCCCATTCAGCCAGAGGCCGAACTCCAGGTCATCGCCGTGTACGTGAGCGGCGTGCCACTCGCTCATGAACCACTGCGTATGGGAGTTCATCTCCAGACGCGCTCGATTGCGCATCGAGACCAATGCATTCATTTCCCGGATCATCATCTGGTGGCGGAGCTGGTGGGCTGCCAGATTCGGGTACTTGACTGCTGCCATCATGGCCTCTTCGAGCGCGAAGTGGGCAAGAGTCAGGGTCGAGAGCCTGTTGAGAACAGCATGATTCCGGCTCCTCAGCGTGCCAGTTGCTAAATCAGTCTGGACCTCCCAGATTGTCTCTGACATTTCCTGGTGATCGCGATCCAGGATTCCAAGTCCCACACTTCGCACGCCGCCATTCTTGATGAATTCCAATGCCGACCTCCTGCCGGCGCCTGCCGGTTCAAGGGACATCGGCAGAAAAGTTGGAGAGGTGAGCGAAAATCCACAGAATCGATAGGAGCGCTCGACAATGGTAACGCCGCCTCAGCGTTTGCCGTGCTCGTTGACCCACAGCGCGAATTGCAGGTCTTCCTTCTGAATATGGGTTTCAACCCAATCGTGCAGGAACTTGATGGAGTACTCGTTGAGCTGAAAACCACCGCGGCTGAAGCGGGCCATCAGCGATTCCAACTGCGCCAGCAGATGCTGGTGCTTGATGAGATGAAGGGCCATCCCAGGGTACCTGCTGGACTGCATCATCGATTCTTCGTCTGAAAAGTGAGTGCGGGTCAACTCCGCCACCTTGCGCAGCAGCGGGCCGATCAGGCTCTGATGACCCTGGTCATCGACCGCAATCTGCAGTTCGTTGATCGCCTGCTCTATTTCGCGGTGTTCCGTATCGAAGCACTCGATGCCGATTTTCAGATCGTCGCTCCATCTGAGTGTTTCCATGGCCAGCCCTCCTCACCAAGCCTGCGCGGCCCAATCGTGATTGCGCCGCAAAAAATGTAAGTGGAGATCGCGCCGCGGGTCTCGCTTCGCTTGCACAGCTCCGCCAAGGCCCGCGCGTGGGATCCGTCTATTTCACGCCGTGACTATTCAGCCAACTGCTGTAGTCATGGTCCGACTTCTGAATGTGGTTGGTGAGCCAATCGCTCAGGAAAGTGATCAGATGAAGGTTGAGTGCGGCGTCCCCACGGTCGAAACTGTCCACATATCCATTGACCTGCTTGATGAGTTCGCGGTGCCTGACCTTGTGATCGGCCAGGCCCGGATACTTTGTAGCCGTCAGCATTGCCTCCTCGTCCGCGAAATGCGTGCGCGTGTACTCCACCAGCTTGCGCAGCAGGGGGCCGGTCATGGTCTTCCCATTCCCGTTCATCATCGCCGCATGAAGATCGTTAATGTACCCAAAAAGAACTGTGTGCTGCTTATCCAGGGAATCCACACCGACGGAAAACCTACTGCTCCAATTCAAGAGCGCCATTCTTCTCCTCCTGCCGGAAACAGCCGGCAATAGGTTTATCGGTAAGGAATGCATGAAGTTGAGGATAAGGTTTTTCCCGATCCGTTCTCAGCGGATTCCGTGCTCGTTCAGCCACGGGCCGTATTCCTGGTCCGGGCCGCCAATGTGGTCCAGGAATCCGTCGCGCAGGCCGCAGAGCAGCATGCGCATTTGGACCTCTTCCCCATGTTGAGCGCGCTGAGCCGAAGCGCGCAGCACCTCCATCATGCGCTGGTGCTCGGCGCGATGCGCGGCGACGCCGGGGAAACCGCTCTGCTCCATCAGTTGTTCCTCGCTGGCAAAGTGCTGGCGGGTGAAGTCGATGAGCTGCTTGAGAAATCCGCTCACCTGGTCGCGTCCGCCGCCGTGCACCAGGGCCAGGCGCAGTTCGTTGATCGTATCCATCAGGATGCCGTGCTGATCGTCCATGGCCTTCACGCCGACAGAACAGGTGTGGTTCCAGGTAAGAAGCGTCACATGAGCCTCCGTCAATCGCTAACGGAGTTATCGGTGATGCCCGGCTTCTCGTTCATGGTCATTTGGAACGATCGGGTAACCAAGGTTTGGTGGCCGAAATCTATTCCAGAATGACGGCGGGTTCAGGCTGGTGTGCGCGCGTGGTGAGGGTGATGGCCGCGGCAAGAATCAGCGCGCCGCCCACCCAGGCGTAGGGGCCGAGGTGTTCGCCGAGCAGGCGGACGCCCAGGTACGAGCCGAGCGCCGGTTCAATGTTCAGGAAAACCCCGGCGCGAGAGGCGGGCACATGGTGGATGCCCCAGTTCCACAGCAGCGTGGTGGTGGCCGTGCAAAACAGGCCGCTCACGGCCAGTGCCGCCCAGGCGGTGGGGCTGATGTGGGCAAACGGGGGTGGCTGAAAGTCGTGATGCGTGACCGGGCGCAGCAGCGGATTGAGCAGCCACGGGCCCAGGATCAGGGCGGCCAGCATGGCGGCGCCGGCGAGGATGGAGTAGGAGGTAACAACCGGCGGGCTGTGAGTCTGCATGAGCCTCTTGCTGAGCAGTATCCAGGCCAGAGAGGTAATGAGCGAGGCCACCACCAGCAGGTCGCCGGCCAGCGTCGGCTCGCCGTGCGCGGCCGGCCCACGATTGCCGCCAAGCACGATGAGCGAGACGCCAACGGTGGATCCGGCCAGCGCCAGCCAGCCGATACGATCCAGGGTTTCGCCGCCGAAGAGCACCGCGGAAGCCGCCAGCAGCACTGGAATGGAGCCCACCATCAGCGAGGCGTGGCTGACGGTGGTCAGGGCGAGTCCGTGAAACTGAAGCAGAAACTGGATGGGGATGCCCAGGGCCGCGGAGATCAGCAGCGTGCGCATCTCAGCGCCTGTGAGATGAAACCGGCCGAGGTTGACCAGCACCACCGGCAGCATGCCCAGGGAAGCGAACAGAAAGCGATAAAGCACCATGTGCTCCACGCTCATCTCGTTCATTGCGATCCGGCCGAAGTAAAACCCGGTGCCCCACAGGCATCCGGCGAGGGCGCAGGCGCCGTAGCCTAAAAAGCGTATGCGCGGCGTGTCGGCCGGGATGCGTTCCGGGTGCTCTTGCGCTGCTGTTTGCTGGTCTTCCATCCCTTCTTTACTTTCGCACATGGGCGAGTGAGCTGTACCGCTGCACAAACCCGCCCCAATCGGCGAAAATACTTCTTCGATGAAGAAACGGTCTCGAGCCCGGTGGTTGCGGTGCACGCACCTCGCGGCGACTGCCTTGCTGTCGCTGTGCGCGCTGCCCGCTGCGCAGGCCCAGGGCGTCTCCTCGTTTGCCCCTGACGAACTTCACTCACCCAAAGATCGCCCGCCCCCCGATTCCCTGCCCGACAAACCTTCGATCCCACTGGCCTTTACCATCCCCGTGGAGCCGCTGGGGTTTTCAGCGCCCGGAGCCATCTATCTTGGCCAGCGATTCAGCATGGCATCCCTGGATTTTCTTGATGAAAACCGGCTGCTCTTCACTTTTCGCGTGCCGGGATTGATCCATCGCCAGGCCGGCGACAGTTGGAGCAATGAGGAGCGGCAGATTCGCGCCGTGGTGCTGAAGTTGCCGTCAGGGGCTGTCGAGGCCGAAACGGTCTGGCCGCTGCACGACCGGTCCCGCTACCTGTGGATGCTGAAGGATGGACACTACCTGGTGCGCGACCGGGACAATCTGCTGGAGGGCGGCCCATCGCTCGAACTCAAACAGATTCTGCGTTTTCCGGGACCGCTGCTTTCCGTCAGCATGGACCCGACCCAGCAATTCATGGTGACCAACTCGCGCGAACCGGCCGGCCCGAAGGCCGGTGAGGTTCCCAGCCCCAGTACGGCCTCCGCGAATGTAACGGTGGCCGGATCCGCTGCCGGTAGCTCTGGTCCAGGCAGCCAGAGCAGCGCCGACCAGGATGCAGCCGAAAATAGTGCCGCAAGCCAGCCCGACCTGGTGCTGCGCATCCTGCGCCGCGACTCGAACAAGGTGATGCTGGTAAGCCGCGTGCGCTCCACGGTGCGCCTGCCCATCAATGCCGATGGGTATCTTGAAAGCCTGCGCGGAAACGGCGCGCACTGGGTGCTGAATCTGGCCTATTTCACAGGCGGCGCCAGGGTTCTGGGCAATGTGGAGTCGGCCTGCTCCCCGGAGTATGACTTTATCTCGCAGCGCGAGGTGCTGGTGACCGCGTGCCTGCCGGACGGTTCCGACCGGCTCACGGCGATGGATACCGACGGCCACCACCTGTGGGAGAATCGGACCTCCGCGATCTCGGTGTGGCCCCTGGTGGTCAGTTCGCCCGATGGGTCACGTCTGGCGCGGGAGACGCTGGCCGTCACTCATTCCGTCAACGCGTATCAGCCGCTGGATCAGTCGGACATCAAAGGGCAACTGGTGCGGGTGTTTAACGCGGCCACGGGCGGCGTGGTCCTGACGGCCCCTGCCAGCCCCGCGCTCGATGCCGGCGGCAACGTGGCCATCTCGCCCTCGGGCCGGAGGGTCGCGGTCATCAATGCGGGGTCGATTCAGGTGTTTGAACTGCCCGCGCCGCCGCCGCTCCCGGTTGCGGCGCAAGACCAGAAGACGCAGAAAGGCCAAACCGCGCACTGAGCGGCCATTTTCGCCCTGTCCGGTGCATCCAACCGCGTGTAAACTGAAGAGCGAGGGAGTTTCACTTGGCCACGGCTGTTGTTCACTTCACGGCATCGGCGGTCTCAGACCGCGGCCGCAAACGACCTTCCAACGAAGATGCCTTCGGGTTTTCCGTGGAGCACGGGGTCTACTTGGTGTGCGACGGCATGGGCGGCGCCGCAGCCGGGGAGATTGCCAGTTCGCTGGCCGTGGACGAGGTCATGGCCCAGCTGGTTCGCCGCGCCGATGCCGCGCCGATGCCGCAACTAGCGGAAGAGGCCATCTGCGCCGGCAACAAGGCCATCTACACTCGATCCCAGCGCAACCCAAAACTCAGCGGCATGGGCACCACGTTGGTGGGCCTGGTGGTGGAAGAACGCCGCGTGTGGGTACTCAACGTGGGCGACAGCCGCTGCTACCGGCTGCGCGGTCGCAAGCTGGAGCAGCTCACGCAGGATCATTCGCTGGTAGAGGAGCAGGTGCGGCTGGGACGCATGACGCCCGCCGAGGCCAAGCGCTCGCCTTTCCGCAACGTGATTACCCGCGCCCTGGGAACACAGAGCAGCGTGACACCGGATATCTTTGCCTTCGAAGCCGAACCCGCCGACCTTTTCCTGCTTTGTTCCGACGGGCTGACCCGCGAACTTCCCGACTCGCTGATTGAATCGCTGCTCTCGATCGATGAGCGCATTGAAGAGCTGTGTACCCGCCTGGTGAACGCAGCCAACAAGGCCGGCGGTCACGACAACATCACCTGCCTGCTGGTGCGCGCCGCGGCGTAGACGGACCGGCATTTTCGTTCGACATTCCGGATCGATACCCTGCGGTTCCCTCAAGATCGACGGTCTTCATTTACCATGCTCAGTGCTGTGCATGATCGCCGCGGGCTCGCCTGGAATGCAGCGCCGACGAATTCCCTTTCCGGAGGATCTTCCCATGAAGACATTCAATTCGATGCGACGTGATTTTCTGCGCACCGGCGGCATCGGCATGGCTGCCGCCGCCATCCCCACCGTTTCGTTTGCGGCATCGGCACAGCAAGGCGCAACAGCGGCCGCGCCGGCGCAGGGGATCTTCGATGTGCGCGCATATGGCGCAACCGGGGACGGCAAAACGCTTGACACGGCAAGCGTCAACCACGCGATTGAAGCGGCTGCGGCTGGGGGCGGCGGGGTGGTTCTGTTTCCTGCCGGATCGTATCTGTGCTTCTCAATTCACCTCAAGAGCCAGGTTCATCTGCACTTGCAGCAGGGCAGCGCGATCGTCGCAGCCGACTCGCCATTGGCCGGCCAGCAGACCGGCTACAACGGAGGAGTCTACGACCCGGCCGAGCCCAATGCACCGTGGGAAGCTTTCCAGGATTACGGCCATAACCATTGGCATAACTCCCTGCTGTGGGGCGAAGGACTTCACGACCTGAGCATTACCGGGCCGGGATTGATCTGGGGCAGAGGCCTCTCAAACGGGCGCTCACTCAAGGACTATGGCGCACCCTTCACCGCCGAGCAGGCCGGGGTGGGCAACAAGGCCATCGCCCTCAAGAACTGCCACAATGTCTTGTTGCGCGACTTCTCCATTTTGAAGGGCGGCCACTTTGGCCTGCTGCTTACGGGCGTGGACAATCTGACCATCGACAATCTGAAGATCGATACCGATCGCGACGGCATGGACATCGATTGCTGCCAGAACGTGCGCGTTTCAAACTGTACCGTCAATTCGCCATGGGACGACGGCATCTGCCCGAAGTCAAGTTATGCGCTCGGCTATGCGCGGCCCACGCGCAACGTGACCATCGCCAACTGCTGGGTCACAGGCACCTATCAGCTGGGCTCGGTGCTCGACGGAACATTCCGGAAGTTTCCCGACGACGCACACGCATGGCGAACCGGACGCATCAAGTGCGGAACGGAATCGAATGGCGGATTTATCAACATCGCGATTTCGAACTGTGTTTTTGAAGGCTGCCAAGGCTACGCGCTCGAGTCCGTGGATGGCGCGCTGATGGAAGACATCGCCATCACCAACACGACGATGCGGGATATTTCCACTTCTCCCATTTTCATGCGGCTCGGAGCGCGACTGCGCGGGCCAAAAGGAAGCACGGGGGTGGGAACCATGAAGCGCATCCTGATCAGCAATCTCACCTGCTTCAACGCTTCTCGTGAGGCCAGCTCGATTCTCAGCGGCATTCCCGGCTACGCAATTGAAGATGTGAAGTTTTCGAACATCTATATCGAGACCGCAGGCGGCGGGACAGCCGATGCCGCGAAGCTGCAGCCGCAGGAGTTTGAGAGCAAGTATCCAGAGCCCAACATGTTCGGCCCCATGCCGGCATCCGGCTTTTTCCTGCGCCACGTGCGCAATCTGGAGATGAGTCACGTGGAGATTGCCAACGCCACTCCGGATGCGCGTCCCGCGTTTCACCTGACGGAAATTGACCGGGCGGATTTCTTTGCCGTGACCGCACCGCGCGGAGCCGATGGCGCTTTTGCGTTGCATGGAGTGAAGGACTTGCGCATTGGCTGGAGCCGCGCAGCCGCGGACACAATCCTGAGTTCCGTCGACAGCAAAGTGCTGTGAGTCTAGTGTCCTGAGTCTGAAATTCTTCCCATCATTGGCGTTGTCATTCTGAGCAACTGACTCGCGCACGCAAGTTACGGCTAAAATGACCGCTTCTCAAGAGCTCATAGCAAACAAGGCCTGTCATCCTGAGCGAAAGGGGCCCCGAACGCTTTTCAGTTCGGGGGTGGTGAGTCGAAGGATCTGCTTCTTGGCTTTCCTGGTTTCTGTGAAGGACTTCAGACTCACCACATTGGGGCAACTTGACAATGCCATGCGCTGGAATTTAGAGTTCGTTCGGTATTTGAACAATATCCCGCTTGTAACGGGAAGTCGCTCTTTCTCCCTGGCCGGTCAGCACGCGCGGCAAGTGGCAGGCCCTCACGAATCATCGCGTCCGACCAACCGATCGCGGGTCGCCCTCCCAGACAAAGGAGCCCCATGGAGCAACATTCCAGGCGGAGATTTCTCCGGGATGCAGCAATCGTTGCCGCAGCCTGCACCACTCAATCCCTTCCAGAAATAGCCGAAACAGCGAAGTCCCCATTTCGCGTCGCCGTCATCAACGATGAGATCTCGCCGGACTTCGATCACGCATGCTACGTTGCCTCCCATGATTTTGGAATGAGCTGGATCGAATTGCGTTCCATGTGGGGCAAGAACGTCATGGACCTGAGCGCGGCGGAGATCGAGGAATCGAAGAAGATTCTCGACAAGTACAATCTGCAGGTCACCGATATCGCGAGTCCGCTGTTCAAGACCGACTGGCCCGATGCGCCGCATTCGCCCTACGGATCAAAGGGCGACCTGCACGGCGCAGCCGCGACCACATTCAAACAGCAAGACGAGATTTTGGAAAAGTCGATTGCGCTGGCCAAACAGTTCAAGACAACTCGTATTCGCGGATTCGATTTCTGGCGCCTGGACGATGTAACGCCTTACCGCGCGGCGATCGATGAAAAGCTGCGCGCGGCGGCTGAGGCCCTCGGCAAGCAGGGACTTCTTCTGGTGCTCGAGAATGAATTCGAATGTAACACCGCAACCGGACGGGAAGCTGCGCGCACGCTCAATGCGATCCAGTCGCCGCACCTTGCGCTCAATTGGGATCCTGCGAATGCGGTGATGCGCGGAGAGCTTGACGCGTTTCCCGGCGGCTGGGATGTATTGCCGAAGAATCGTATTCACCATTGCCATGTGAAAAACGCCGTGAAGAATGCGGAGGGCAAGATCGAATGGTCGCCAGTCGGAAAGGGCTTCATCGATTGGGCGGAACAATTTCGTGCGCTCAAGAAGATCGGGTATCACGAGGCCGTGAGCCTTGAGACGCACTGGCACGGAGCCGGCACGCCGGAAGAATCGTCGCGCGTGAGCTGGGCAGGTATGAAGCAGGCACTTCAGGACGCGCACGCACTTTGATTGGAGAAAGCAATTGGTCACTCGACGTGAATTCATCGATACGCTTGCACTGGGTACCGCTGGTCTGGCAATTAGTTCGACCGCGAAGAGCTATGGCCAGATTCTCGGATCGAACGATCGCCTGAACTTTGCGGTGATCGGGCTGAATGGGCGCGCGTATGCCCATCTTTCCTCGCTGAAATCGAACAAGGATCATGCGCGCATCTCGCATGTCTGCGATGTGGACAGCAATATCCTGAGCAAGTTTGCCGGTGCGACCGAGAAAGAGTTGGGCTACGCCCCGGCCACCGACAAGGACTTCCGCAGAATCCTGCAGTTGAAAGAAGTGGACGCGATCACGATTGCCACACCCGACCACTGGCACGCGCCGATGGCCATCGCGGGTCTGCAGGCGGGCAAGCACGTGTATGTGGAGAAGCCGTGCAGCCACAATCCAGCCGAAGGCGCGCTGCTGGTGGAGGCGCAGAAGAAATATGGAAAACTCGTGCAAATGGGGACGCAGCAGCGCTCCTCACCGCACACCATTGAGATTGTCGACAAGATTCACAATGGCGTAATCGGCAGGGCTTACTACGCGAAGTCGTGGTACACCAATCTTCGCAAGTCAATCGGCGTGGGCAAAGAGGCGCCTGTTCCGGCGCAGCTTGATTGGGACCTGTGGCAGGGCCCGGCGCCGCGCATGCCGTACAAAGACAACGTGCAGCCGTATAACTGGCACTGGTTCAGAATCTGGGGCACCGGAGAAACCCTGAACAATGGCACGCATGAGGTGGATGTCTGCCGGTGGGCGCTTGGAGTTGATTATCCGAAGCGCATTACTTCATCGGGCGGCCGTTACCACTTCAAAGACGACTGGCAGTTCTACGACACGCTGGTGACCAGCTTTGAATACGACGACAAGCTGATCTCGTGGGAAGGCAAATGCTGCAACGGGATGAGATTCTACGGCCGCGACCGCGGGTCGGCCATCATGGGAACCGAGGGATCTGCGATCGTTGATCGCGATGGCTATGAGATCTACGATCTCAAGGGAAACAAGATAAGCGAATTCAAGACCGGCAAGCAGACGTCGTCCGCCGACCTCACCGGACGCGATTCCATGACCGACGCGCACTTTGCAAACTTCATTGCCGGAATCCGAACGGGGGAAACTCTGCATTCCCCTGTCTCGATTGGCAACGTGGCCGTGACCATGCTGCAGCTTTCCAATGTTGCGTGGGAGGTGAATCGAGAACTGCATCTCGATACGGCGGATGGAAAAATACGGAACGATGCGGAAGCGATGAAGATGTGGGGCCGCACCTATGAGAGTGGCTGGGCGCCTCATCTCTGAGACATGGCGATATGTGAATCTACAAAGCGGATGGAAAACACGCGAGGAATCTCACACCTATGAAACAGAATCTGTCTCGTCGTCGGTTTGTTCAATCAGGCGCACTGCTTGCCGCTGCCTGCGCGGCTCCGGCAACTGTGCCGGCCTTTGCGCAGCCTTCGGGTGCGTCCGGAAAGCCATCGCCGATTCATCTCGGCATGGCCAGCTATACGTTCCGCAATTTCAATCGCGCGCAGTTGATCGGATCCATGAAGCAGTTGAACCTGGCTGACCTGAATGCAAAGGACGTCAAGGATCATCTGCCGATGGATCCGGCGGAAGAGGCGAAGGCTCTGGCGGACTATGCTGCCGCGGGGATCAAGCTGCATGCTGCCGGGACAATCTCATTCGCAAAGGACGACGAAGCCGACATTCGCAGCAAGTTTGAATATTGCAAACGAGCCGGCATCTCGGTGATTGTTGCTGGCGATCCCAAGCCTGCGACACTTCCCCACATTGAGAAGTTTGTGAAGGAGTACGATTTCCGGTTTGCCATTCACAACCATGGGCCGGAAGACAAGCTGTGGCCCTCGCCGCTCGACGTCCTGCACGCGGTAAAGAACATGGACCCGCGCATGGGTTGCTGCATCGATGTGGGGCACGCGGTGCGCGCAGGCGCTGACATTGTGCAGACGATTCATGCAGTGGGGCCGCGGCTGTTCAACATGCACATGAAGGACCTGGCAAACTTCACGGACAAGGACAGCCAGGTCGCAGTGGGCGAGGGCACAATGCCGGTACGGGGGATCTTCGAAGCCTTGATTGCAATCAAGTATAAGGGCTTTGTCGATCTTGAATACGAGATTCACGGCGACGATCCGATGCCTGGAGTTGCGGAATCCTTTGCATTCATGCGCGGAGTTCTGGCCGGGATGGGCTACGCGAACGGCGTCACACTCTAAAGGAAAACTTGCATCATGCTGCTTCATGAAGATCGATTGTTCCCTGCCGAACCGAAGGTACGCTCCATTGCAAAAGCGCTGTATGCGCATGTGAAGACATTTCCGATCGTCAGCCCGCACGGGCATACGCAGGCTGCGTGGTTTGCAAAGAACGAGCCTTTCCCCGACCCGGCAAAGCTGTTTGTGCAGCCCGATCACTATGTTTATCGCATGTTGTACAGCCAGGGCGTCTCGCTTGAGGATCTGGAGATCGGCGAGCCGGAGTTGAAGGATGCGCGCGCGGTTTGGCGCATATTTGCCAGCCGCTACTTTCTGTTTCGTGGAACGCCGACACGCATGTGGCTGGATTTTGCCTTTCACGAACTCTTCGGCCTGGATGTGCGATTGTCCGAAGAGACGGCCGATCTCTACTTCGATACGATTGCGGAGAAGCTGCAGACTCCGGAGTTTCTGCCTCGCGCGCTCTACGAGCGGTTCAATATTGAAGTGCTGGCGACCACCGATTCACCGCTCGATCCGCTGAACGATCACGAGGCAATCCGCGAATCGGGCTGGAAGGCAAGGATCGTACCGACCTTCCGGCCTGACTCTGTAGTCGATCCTGATTTTGCAGGATTCCGCGAGAACATCGAAAAGCTCGGCGTGCAAAACGGAGAAGACTCGACGACGTGGCTCGGCTACCTGGAAGCGCTGCGCAAGGCTCGCGCGCGTTTTCGCTCGCTCGGCTGCACGGCCACCGATCATGGACACCCCACTGCGCAAACCGCGGATCTCGACGCGCGGCAAGCTGAAGAACTCTTTCATCGCGTTCTCGCCGGTCATGGCGATGCGCAACAGCATGAGCTCTTCCGCGCGCAAATGCTGACGGAGATGGCTGCGATGAGCCTGGAAGACGGGCTGGTGATGCAGATTCACCCCGGCAGCGTGCGCAACCACAACCGCAACGTATTTGAGCGCTATGGCCGCGACGTGGGCGCCGATATTCCCAGGACGACGAATTATGTGGATGCGCTGCGTCCGCTGCTCGACCGCTTTGGCAACGAGCGCACGCTCACGATCGTTCTTTTCACGCTGGACGAAACCGCATACAGCCGCGAACTCGCGCCGCTTGCGGGCCACTATCCCTGCCTGCGGCTCGGGCCACCGTGGTGGTTTCACGATAGCCCTGAAGGAATGACGCGCTTCCGCGAGCAGACAACGGAGACGGCGGGCTTCTACAACACGGTTGGCTTCAACGACGACACACGCGCATTCCTTTCGATTCCCGCGCGGCATGACGTAGCGCGAAGAATGGACTGCGCATTTCTGGCGCGGCTTGTCGCCGAGCACAGGCTGGAGGAGGACGAAGCGTTTGAAGTTGCTGAGGACCTGGCCTACCGCCTGGTGAAAAACGCGTACCGGCTGTAAGAAGCCAATGAATTGGCAAGAGGATTTCAGCAGCAACGAATTATTCTGAGGATACGAGCCGACCCGATGCCGACACCGCGCTATTCCTTCACGAACAAGCAGAGCGCGTCCAACAAGATGCCGCGGCAGATCAACCGCAACCTGATCTTCAACCAGATTCGCACACGGCAACCGATCTCGCGTGCGGATTTGGCGCGGGTTTCCGGGCTGCAACGAAGCACCGTGTCGCTGATCGTCGAGGAACTACTCGCCGAACGATGGATTGTCGAGGGATCGATGGGCAGGCTGCCGCGCGGGCGCAGACCCACATTTCTTAACTTGAACGGGCAGCGAGGCGTGCTTGCCGTGGATGTGCATCCCGCGCAGATCACGATGGCCGTGACCGATCTGGGCGGAAAGATTCTGGCGCAGCACCTGGTGGCGCTGCCCGCGAATCCACAAAAGGTACTCGGCGCGATCGTGGATGCAATCCGAAAGATCATTGCCGCGCACGGCGACAGGTCGTTTGACGGCATCGGGATGAGCCTGCCGGGACGCTTCGATCTGCAGCCGGACAAATCGAATCCAACGCGATCGATCTTCGCGCCGAATATCTCATGGCCGATTGGGCGCATCCAGTCACGCGTGCAAGAGGCTACCGGTCTGCGTGTGGTGGTGGACAACGTGGCCAACGCGTGCGCGCTGTCAGAGGTGTGGTTCGGCTACAGCGACGGCATGCACGACCTGGTGGTCGTCAATGTGTCAGAAGGACTGGGCACGGGCATCTTCGCCAATGGACGCATTGTGCGCGGCGAGGGCGGGTTCGCCGGCGAGTTCGGCCACGTGCAGGTGGATCCAAACGGGCTGCCGTGTTCTTGTGGAAGCAAAGGATGCTGGGAGACCGTCGCGTCAAATCGCGCGGGGATGCGCTATTACGCGGAGATTGCAGGCAAGGCCTCGCCGGCGTTTGAGGTTCTACTCAAGCTGGCCGCGGCAGAAGATCCCATGGCGAGACAAGCGATTGACAGGATGTGCGTTGCGCTGGGCAGAGGCATGCACATGATTGCGTCTGCCCTCGCGCCCAGCGAAATAGTAGTGGTTGGCGACATGACCAATCTCTGGTACCTGGTTGGCCCGCAGGTTGAAGCCGAAATGCGCCGCAATCCACTGGCGCGAGTTCCCAGGCTGCGGCCCGCGCACGAGGGAAGCAAAGCCCGTTTGCGCAGCGCCGTCGCCCTGGTGATGAACGAGAACTCGCTCTGATCAATTAATCCACTAGACCAACTTGATCAATGTCCCGCATTGGCGGATGTGGCAGCGGCCGGAGGTCCCTGCCGCTTGGTGCGCAGATTGTCGATCGCGTAATCCACAAATCTTGGCTCGAAATGGGATGCATCGCCCATGAAGCGGCAGGTTGCCACCACCTGGTCGACGATGAACTTCGGCTGATACGCGGCCAGTTCAAGCCCCTTCTCCACCGTCACTTTGTGCACGATGTGATCGAATACATCGTCGGTAAGCGTCATCGACTGGCGTTCACATTCTTTTTCAAAGATGCGCCGGTAGATCGAGACAGACGGTCCTCCCACCTCGATCTTGTAAGGCAGGCGGCGCAGGAAGGCTGGGTCCATCAGGTCTTCCGGCTCAAGGTTGGTGGAGAAGATGACCAGTTCCTCGAATGGAATAGTGAAGCTCTTGCCGGTATGCAGCTTCAAGTAGTCGTAGCGGTTTTCAAGCGGGACGATCCAGCGGTTGAGCAGGCTCTTGGGAGAGACGAGCTGGCGGCCGAAGTCGTCGATCAGGAAGCAACCGCCCAATGCCTTCACATGGAGAGGCGCCTCGTAGTAATTGGCCGTGGCGTCATAGCGCAGATCGAGCATTTCCAGCGTCAACTCACCGCCGGTGATGACGAAAGGACGGCGGCAAGGAACCCAGCGCGCATCGTACTCCTCGCGGCGAACGAACGACTCGATGGCGTCGTCGTTCTTGGCAGTCTCAGGCGCTTTGATCACCGTGTGCAGGCTGGGATCGAAGAGACGCATGATCTGGCCTTCGACAAAGACCGCGTAAGGCACGTAGATCACGTCGGTGAAGACGTTGGCGAAGCTGAGCGCAACCGAGGTTTTGCCATTGCCCGGCGGCCCATACAGCAGAATGGCGCGGCCTGAGTTCAATGCCGGCCCGATGTTTTCAATGATGTTGTCTTCAATCACCAGTTCGCCAACGCCTGTGCGGATGCGGTCGTAGGTGATGGTTTCGTTGGTGATCTTCTGCAGGCTCACCTGGATGGCGAATTCCTCCAGGGTTACTGGAGCGGGGCCGGTATAGCGCACCTGTTCAAGGGCGTCGAGCACCCAGCGACGGCCTGCGTCGGTGAACGTGTATTTCATGTCGGCCATGTTCTCGGATTCGCGGGTTCCGAGATTTTGCAGCAGCTTGCGGTCGACACCCATCTGCACCAGCTCGATCACGATGGTGTAGGGGAGCTTGATGGCCTCAACGAACTGGCGCACCGATTCGAGGTGATCGACATAGACGATCCTGAGCAACAGGCTCAACATCGAGATCGCATCAATTCCAATCGACTCCAGGTCTTGCGGCTCCCTGGGCATGCGATGGATAAAAGCATGCAGGGTTTTCTGGGAGATGGCGCCGATGGAAACCAAAAGGTCACCCAGACGGCCACCCTTCTCTGCCTGAATTTCAAGTGCCTTTGCCACATCCGCAGCGGTAATCATCTTCGCCTGCATCAGCAGATCGCCCAATCTCATTCGCTCTTTGATAACGCCCTCCCGGGGAGAACCAAGTTGAGAATTAACACAACTCCCTGTGCCTGCTACCGGCCTTCTGGAATCTGGGAGATGCTGGAATCGTATCAAGTTCCTGCGCGATGTCGCCAAATGTTTTTTGGGCCTGAATCCCGGCGGTACTGGGGTCTGCTAACACGACTGTGCCGGATGGCGTGCGGGACTGATCCCGAGGCAGAGATTCCGGCAGCGAAGAATTCCACCGATTGACAGGCGAGCCGGCTTGGAGCAATATTAAGCGAAGAAAAGGCGAATATCTACCGCCCCCTCGCTATGACCTCCGCCACTGCCCTTCGCATCCAGATCGAACACGCCCTCGAACGCCGGTTTCCGGCGGCGCTGACGCCCGTTGTGCGGACCATTCGCGAAACCGCAGCCACGGGGATTGCCGCGGTGGACACACTGCTTGAGGGCGGATTGCCGGTGGGGGCCATCAGCGAAGTGGTGGGACCGCAATCCTCGGGACGGACGAGCTTGGCGCTTTCGTTTCTTGCACATAGAACGCAGGATGGCAAGGTTGCGGCCTGGGTGGACGCTGGGGACGCCTTCGATCCGGAGTCGGCCGCCGCCAATGGCGTGAGCCTCCGGCAGTTGCTGTGGGTGCGCTGTAGTAGCGGGAGCCTGGCGGCAAAGAGCAAGCCCTGGACGCGAGGCAAGCCTTGGGCACGATTGGACCAGGCCATCCAGGCGACCGATCTGCTGCTGCAGGCGGGCGGGTTTGCGGCGATTGTGCTGGACCTGGGCGGCACGGCGCCGGAACACGCGAGCCGGATTCCACTGGCCACATGGTTTCGCTTTCGACAGGCAGCCGACCGCTCGCGCTGCTGCCTGGTTGTGCTCGGGGAGCAAGCCTATGCGCAATCGACCTCGGCCCTGCTGGTGGAATGCATGCCGCGGCAGGCGATAACGGCGCGCGAAACCGTGCTGACCGGATTCTCGTTTGAAGTCCGCCGCGAACGGCAGCGTCAGTTGCGCAATCTGCAGGAAATACGGAAGCCACCGACTTCGACATGGTCGGCGGTGTGCGGGTGGGCACAGGAGGAACGCGCATGAGCGAGCAACTCTACCTGTGCCTGCATGCGGCGGAGTTTCCCGCGCAGGCCCTGCTGCGCTTGCGGCCGGAGATGCAGTCGCAGCCGGTCGCGGTGCTGGAGGGGCGCGCCCCGCTGGAGTCAGTCTGCGCTCTCAATCGACCTGCCGAGCGCAGGGGCACGGTGTGCGGCATGACGCGCATCGAAGCGGAAGCGATTGCCGGACTGCGGCTGCTGCCGCGTTCCACTAAGAGTGAGGCTGCCGCACGCGCGGTGGTGCGCGAGTGCGCGGCGCACTATTCTCCGCGTATCGAGGCTGCGAGCTACGGAACCGCGTGTTCGTACGTGCTGGACATTGCGGGGACTGGGCGACTGTTTGGCCCGCCGGAGAAGCTGGCGGAGAGGCTGCGGGCTGGGCTGGCTGCGGCGGGATTTCGCGCGTCGATTGCGGTCAGCGCCAACTTTCATACGGCGCGGTTGAAGGCCGCGAACTCACGCGGTGTGACCGTGATTCCTGAAGGCGAAGAAGTAGCGCACCTGAGCAAACTTCCGCTTGCGTCGCTGGCGCTTTCGCCAGATCATGCGGAAACCTTTGCAGTGTGGGGGATTCGCACGCTGGGCGAACTGGCGGCACTCCCTGAAACGGATCTGATTGCGCGGCTGGGGCAACAGGCTCGCATATGGAGAGCATTGGCGCGCGGCGGGCAGGCGCATACCTTCCAACCCATCGAACCGGAGTTCGCGCTCAAGGAGTTCTGCGAGTTTGAGACGCCAGTGGAAGAGATGGAGTCGCTTCTGTTTGTGGGCGCGCGCATGATCGATTGCCTGGTGGCGCGTGCCGCTTCGCGGGCGTTGTCACTGGCATCGCTTACCGTGGAGATGAAGCTTGATGGGACGCGCACGCATCGCGGCACGATCCGGCCGGCGCTGGCTTCGACAGATCGCAAGTTTCTGCTCAAGCTGCTGCAACTGGAGTTTGCGGCGCATCCGCCGCAGGCTGCGGTGCTTGCCTTCAGCCTGAGCGCGGAGGCTGGGCAATCGAGCAAGGTGCAGCTCGGTCTGTTTGCACCGCAGACGCCGGAGCCCTCGCGGCTGGACGTAACCCTTGCGCGTCTCAAGGCGATTGCCGGCGAAGATCGCGTCGGCTCGCCGGTGCTGGAAGACTCGAACCGGCCGGACAGCTTTCGCATGAGCCAGTTTGCCGTTTCCACAAGCGCCAGTATAGCGAAAGCAGATAGCCCGCGGATGGCCCTCCGGCGTATGCGGCCACCCGTAACGATTTCGGTCATCATGCAGGGCGACAGGCCGCGGCGATTCCGCGATGCGGAGCGGAGCTTTGAGATCACCGCGGCATTTGGTCCGTGGCGAACCAGCGGGTGCTGGTGGTCCACGGATGGGTGGGATGCGGAAGAGTGGGATGTGCTGGCTACAACGCGCCCGAAAACATCCATCCAGGAAATATCGATCGCCTGCCTGCTGATGCGCGATCAGGCACAGAATACGTGGCAGCTTGTGGCTATTTATGACTAACGACCACCCCAGCGACGAAGACCTGTCGCTGGGGACCCCGGCAGGCCCTGCCTACGTTGAACTGCACGCGGCCAGCGCATTCAGTTTTCTAGCCGGGGCCTCGCAGCCGGAGAAGCTGGTTGAGCGCGCGGCCGAGTTGGGTATGCCGGCGATGGCGCTGGCCGATCGCAATGGAGTGTATGGCGTCGCGCGCTTTCATACTGCCGCGCAGAAGTGCCGTGTGCGCGCGCATATCGGCGCAGAGATTGCGGTGAGCTCTTTTGGCAAGCGTCTCACGCCCGCCGCATGGCTGCCTCATCGGTATCCGGAAGAGCCGCCGCGCTTGCTGCTGCTCTGCGCATCGCAGACGGGCTACCGGAATTTATGCCAACTCATCACGCGCTTCAAGATGCGCGAGGCGACCAAGACCGAGGGCGCGGCAACGCTGGACGATCTCGAAGAGTTCTCTGCCGGGCTGATCTGTCTGACAGGAGGCGATGAAGGACCATTGGCCGCGGCGCTAGCACAAGATGGAAACGTACATAAGGTTGTTGACCGGCTGGCTGCGATCTACGGCCACGGCAATCTCTACGTGGAACTGCAGCGGCACCGCCAGCGCGACGAAGAGGCGCGCAACCAGGCGCTGCTGGACCTGGCTGCAACGCATCGCCTGCCCGTGATTGCGACCAACGGGGTTCGCTACGCGACGGAGAAGGACCGCGAGCTTCTGGATGTGCTGACCAGCATCCGCCATCACACGCCGCTCGATCAGGCAGGCCGGCTGCTTGCGCTCAATGCTTCGCGGACTCTGCGCCCTGCACGCCAGATGGCGACGCTGTTTCGCGACATACCGGAAGCCATTGCGAACACCGGCATCGTCAGCGGCCGCCTTGAATTCACGCTCAACAATCTCGGCTACCAGTTTCCGCACTACCCCGTGCCGGACAGCGAGACGATGGATAGCTTTCTGATGAAACGCGTGGAAGAAGGGGTGCGCAAGCGGTATGGATCGCAGGCCAAACGGTCACTGCTCCAGAAGGCGCGCGCGCAGGTGGATCATGAACTCAAACTGATTGCAAAGCTCGGGTTCGCAGGATATTTTCTGATCGTTTGGGACATCATTCTCTACTGCCAGCGCAACGGCATCCTGGTGCAGGGGCGCGGATCGGCGGCGAATTCGGCCGTCTGCTATGCGCTTGAAATTACCGCGGTCGATCCGGTGGGCATGGAGCTGCTCTTCGAGCGATTTCTCAATGAGAATCGCGGCGAGTGGCCAGACATCGATCTCGATCTGCCCTCCGGCGATCAACGCGAGCAGGTGATTCAGTATGTGTATGAGCGCTACGGCTCGCTGGGCGCGGCCATGACGGCCAACGTGATCACCTATCGCGGGCGCTCGGCGGCACGTGAGGTGGGCAACGCGCTGGGCTTTGAAGAAGATCAACTGGCGCGCCTGTCGAGCCTGGTCGGCCATTGGGAGTGGCGCGGCGAAAACGATACCATGGCGCACCATTTTGCGCAGGCGGGCTTCGACGTCAAGCATCCGCGTATCGCGCGCTATCTGGAACTCTGCCAGCGCATGCAGGATCTGCCGCGCCACCTCGGTCAGCACTCCGGCGGCATGGTGATCTGCGCGGGAATGCTCAACGGCGTGGTGCCCATTGAACGCGCATCCATGCCGGGCCGCACCGTCATTCAATGGGACAAGGAGGATTGCGCCGACATGGGGCTGATCAAAGTGGACCTGCTGGGACTGGGCATGATGGCTGCCATCAAGGATTCGATCGAGCTCATCCCGCGCCACTATGGCAAGGACGTGGATCTGGCTGCGCTGCCTGAAGATCCGCTGGTGTACGAGACGCTATGCAAGGCGGACACGGTGGGCATGTTCCAGGTGGAGAGCCGCGCGCAGATGGCGTCCATTCCGCACAACGCGCCGGTTCGTTTCTACGATCTTGTTGTCCAGGTGGCCATCATTCGGCCCGGACCCATCGTGGGCAAAATGATGCACCCCTACATGCGGCGCAGGCAGGGCAAGGAGGAAGTGACCTATCCGCATCCGTCGCTCGAACCGGTGCTGAAACGAACGCTCGGAGTTCCGCTGTTTCAGGAGCAGTTACTGCGCATGGCGATGACCGTGGCCAGCTTCACCGGCGCTGAGGCGGAAGAACTGCGCCGGGCCGTAGGCATGCGGCGATCGATGCAGCGCATGAAGGATCTGGAAGGCCGTCTGCGTGCCGGCATGACGCACAACGGCATCGGCCCGGAGGCGCAGGACAACATTGTGCAGGGCATCTCCTCGTTCGCGATGTATGGATTTCCGGAGAGCCATGCGGCCAGCTTTGCTCTCATTGCATACGCCTCAGCGTATTTGAAGGTTCACTATCTCGCTGCATTTACCTGCGGCCTGCTCAACAATCAACCCATGGGCTTCTACTCGCCCGCCGTGTTGATCAAGGATGCGCAGCGCCACGGACTGCGCGTGCGCCCGCTCGATGTACAGCGGTCGGAAGCTGTGTGTACGCTGGAGCCGGAGACGGACGGATCGCTCTCACTGCGCATCGGATTCAACTATGCGAAGGGACTGAAGAAGACGTCCGCGGACAGGATTTTGTTCGCGCGCAGCGAAGCTGGAATGTTTGCGTCCGTCGATGACATTGCGCAGCGTGTGCCGGAGTTAAATCGGAAAGAACTGGTTCTGCTTGCCGGCATTGGCGCACTGAATTCGCTGGGTGAAGTAGAGCATCGCCGCGATGCGCTCTGGCAGGTGGAGCAGGCCGGCAGGCCCGTCGGCCCATTGCTGCGCAACGCAAGCCCGGCTGGATCTGGCCCGCGCAGTACGCCTTTGCAGAAGATGACGACCGACGAGCGCCTTGCTGCCGACTACGGAGGCACCGGGCTGACCACTGGCCCGCATCCGATGGCATATCATCGCGCGGCGTTGCGGCAACAAGGCATTCTCTCCGCGCGGGAACTCGAAGAACTGGGCAGGAATCAGCACGTATGCGTGGCGGGATGCGTGATTGCGCGGCAGCGGCCCGGCACGGCGAAAGGATTTGTCTTTCTCTCACTCGAAGACGAAACCGGCATTGCCAACATCATTCTTTCGCCCGATATATTTGAGCAGAATCGCATCACGGTGACGCGCAACCGCTTTCTGCGAATTGCAGGGCCAATGCAGAATCAAGACGGCGTGATCCACGTGAAGGCACAGCGGATTGAGCCGCTGGAGATCACCAGCGCCGATATCCGCTCGCATGATTTTCATTAACACCCGCGGTGCGGCAGCCACCTGCGGTGAGGCGGACGCTCGCTACTCGCTCGCACCGGCTTTGTTGCCTCGCGACAAATCGCATAGCGGAGTTGGCCGCGTGCCGTACATGTGCATTGTTAGCGGAGTTTTACTGGCCGGGGTTTTCGGGAAGATGAAAATCAATCCCTGCGTCGTGATTCACCTTGGCTGTTGCGGCAAAGTCGAGTTGATCGAGCGGAATATCGCGATGACGCTGGTCCAGAACAAAGAGGGTGGTGCGCGTGAGCAGGTAGTTGTGAATCTGCTCGGAAGGACGGCCATCCGCGAAGACCAGCGTCACTGCGTCCTGACTGGATGGAGCAGGCATTGCCTGAGCCGGACTCGCAGCGAGCTGGTTGGGATACGGAGGCAGTTCGGGCGGAGCCGGTGCCTCGTAAGCTTCCTCTGCGCTTTGTGCAGGCGCGGCATTGTCCCCACCGGCATCCTCCGTGTAAAGCGGATAGCCGAGGTATCCCGGAGCTACCCATCCAGCAACGCCATAGGGCGCGCCGCCTCTGAAATGGGAAACGTACGGCCGGCGATAGCGCCATGAGCCTGTGTAGGGTGTGCGCGCACCAGCATGAGCCACAACGCCTCTCCGACCCGCTTGCGGCATCGCGAATGTTCTGCTGCCCAAAGAGCGCGGAGAGGCTGCGAAATGGCTGGGAGCGGAGGCGCGAAAGCTGCCATGGGAAGCCGATGCGGAATGGCCGGAGAATCCGCCGTGCGATGCGCCGTGCTGGGCGCAGGCCGGAATCAAAATTCCAACCACCACGAGCGCGACCGCGGCGAGATGCTTCATGCCGTCATCTTACGCCTGTTTCAAGAAAACGCACAAAGAAACAGGAAGCCGTAACGCGTGCGGCCTGTTCCCGCAGGGGGGCGATGTTTACTGTGGTCGAATTTGTGCTGATGAATCGAAAATTTTCAGGAAAGGCAAGTTGATTGGTCGGCCCTGGTGGACGATTTTAGAACTTTTCTGCTTGGCGCGGCGTAAATACCGCATCCAAATCGGATTTCAACATTCACGGATTCAGGATCGGGCCGCACTGTGAAGCGTGCGGTGAACATCCCGTCTGTCCCCGGTTTTCCAGAGATTTTTCCTCTTAGCCGCTTGTTTTCTGATGGTTCCCGCCCCGGTAACCTTCAGCAACTTCGCAGCAACCCGCGCGGGGTGACGTGTCCCTATTCTCCCGCTGCTTTAGCAGCGTGGCTCTTCGGGACGCTGGCAGGGACGAAGATTTCGACGCTGCCAGAGACAGCAAGGCCGCCCCGGAAGGCGGCCTGCGGTAGCTATTGCGGCGGTGTCGGTTTGATTCGGATTGGCGGTCCGCACTCTGGAGGCATCGGTAAAAAGTCCCCTCCCTTAACGCCTCCTTTACCATCTGGCACGAGAAGTGGACCGGGGTTCCCGGTACCGGGATAGAAGACCTGAACCGTCGTCTCTACGGAAGTAGGGACTCCGTTTTCAAGATAGGGCTTATAGACCCACTGCTTGACTGCTGCGAGTGCTGATTGTCTGTACTCTTCGAATCCACCCAGAACTTTGAGGCTGCTGACTCTGCCCTCCTCGCCAACAACCACATCCAGAGTGACCATACGGTTGGAACACTTCGGCGTCACTGGGGCCTCCGGCGTAACCGTGGTCAGGAGACGCGCGGCCATTACCTTCGCAGACACCTTGAGGACCTGTGGCGATTCCGGTACCTCTTGCGCCGAGACGCCTGTTGCCAGAACGCACGCTAAATAGGAAAAAAGGAAAAAACGCATAGTCGTACTCCTCATGCAAAGCCAAGGGGACGGCCTGCGGCTGCTCGGGACGTGGATGGGCTAGCTGGCCGTCGTTGGAATGTGCCGACGATACTGTTCTTCGCTTGAGAAGGGCCACCAAGGAGCGTTTACATCACCTTCGCTCTCGTGAGAGGCTGCTCTTTCAAACAGCCCTTTCCAAGTGTTCTTGATACCGGAGAGTAGGGTTCCTCCGATGGCCGGTCCCGTGTACTCAAGATCGGTAGCAAGGAACTGGATGCACCTGCTCACAAGCTCTCTCGATTCGGCATTCAGTTGATAGGCCCCCTCTAGCCGATGCGATGTCAAGTCATCCCAAAAAAACCACAGCCGTTCCAGAACGACTTGGACAGCACGATCTTTCGACCGGGGATACTGGTCATCAAATTCGCCATTTGTGATTGCCCCCTCTGCGAACTTGCCTATCAGTTCGCGCGCTTTCGTCCGGCTCTCCTGATCTACCATGACTACCCCCGGCTACTTCGCATTCTTAGCAACACAGTGCACGATTGAAGCTGCATTAACTACTGCCATCACCGGAGCAGCCTTTTGAGCGATACGGCCTGCGGCTCCGGCAACCCGAGCGGTTCCAGTTAGACCCTTTGACAGACGACCTAATGCACCCGAAAATTTGGGTTCGTTCGCGCCGAAAACCTTGAACGCCGCCGCACCTAAACCACTCGTGTAGGGACTTGCGTTCCCACCCAGACCATTGCCAACGCCAAGCGCAGATTTAGCCACAGGAGCGCCTGCGAGCGCAGTCCCTCCAGTGAGTAGCGTCAGGCCAAAGTTATCGGCTACACAATAGGCTGTGTCATTGGCCAGATTGGTGAAGTCTTTCGTATCTGTTGCAACACCCTGAACAAGCGCGTCGATCCGCGCGTCATCGGGATCGATTTCTGGAGGAAGTGGTGAGGCGAATGAACCGGAGATCAGCGCCCCGGTGTCGTTGTTCACGCCGCTGTATCCCGTAACTACTCCATTCGCATCCCCGGTTGTGGTGGTGACTGTGTTCACGGTTCCATCGACATATTGCCCCGAATTTGCCTTTTCCTCCGTCGAGTTGTCGCAATCGCCTCTATCGGTGCCTTCATAGGCCCCGCTATCCACGTTTATGTGAATGCAGTCCATGCCGTCTGGATCGATGTTGACCAACGGATTGTTGATCACAAAGCTATATAGATTGAAGCTCTGCGGATTCATGGGATCGGCATAGTAGAGCTGCGTTGGGTCGGGCGACAACCATCTTCCCATTGAGCTGGCGTAGTACCTAGCTCCGAAGTAGTCATTACCGGATTCGGCGTCACGTTCTTTGCCGGTATAACGGGATCGCGAAAAACACACTGCGATTGCACAACCAGCGGAGAGCGTCATAGATGTGGGCCTGCATCGTAGCCTTAATCCAAGGCCTCATACGCGAGCCTTGGCACCCGGCGGACACCCCGGGTTCTTAGCCCTCAGGTATAACCGGGGCACCTTTTCCCCCGCCCAGATTGTCTCTGCCTCCCCTTCTTGCATACAGCGTGAGGAGTAGCCAGAATAGCGAGGCGTAAAACGCGAGAGAGAAGAAGAAGGGAAACACTAGCTGCGGAACACCGTGTCCCGGTGGAACGATCATGCTGCAAAGGTGGGCAGGCGCGGATACTATCTCGTCGGCGATTATGACGCTCTTCCGACCAAAGCCTGCCTTCATTTCAATCAGGGGACCCAGTATGTGGAGAGCTATCGACAGAAGTACCGCCCAAATCACACGTTTGACACGCATTCGCTAGTCCTCTTTTCGCCTTAATGATCGCAGGCCGCAGGGTTTCCGAGGGCACATTGTCTAGCGGCCTCCGCCTCGGGTTCACTTGCTCGATACATGTTGTAGTATTGCGTGACGTATTCCGAAGTTCTGCGATCCGCTTCCTTCATGAAGTTGTCGCCATTAAGGCCGTGCTTTCCTGCTCCAACGGGATTTGCCTGGACATAGGCAGCCAACGTGAGTCTGATCGCTTGTCCAAACCGAGCCCAACTGTCGCTTGCATCGTTCTCCCCCATCCAATGAAGCACACCATTTGTTCCAAAGTGTCCAAAATTCCCGTACCACACCAGCGGTGTCCCGTTATCGGTTGTATGCATCGGTGAAGTCATGTCCTCAAGTGTGTGCATAGCGTCGCCGAGATGATCGAGAGCGCCCGAAGACATGTTTCCAGAGGCATCGGTACCTTGTGATGCCGCGGCAATATTGCTGTCAATTAGATTGTCTGAGTTGTTCTTGGCTACCTGAGGGTCTTGCCCTGGAAGTGCCATGTAGTGCCCTCTTTGATCATCCATACCGCTGGCATTCGCATCCATTACGTCCTGGCGGTGTTGAAGTTGTGCTATTTCTCCGGCCGACATAATGCCGTTCAGCGAAATGTCAACCATCTGTTTGTGAATAGGCGTGTACCATGAACCGCCAACGTCAATAGCCGTCGTGGGTTTATTGCGGGCATAAGAGTAGAGATTCCACGATTGAGGGTCTCCAGGAGCAATGCCGAACGGAGTTCGGTCAGGGGACATGAACCTTCCCATGCTGCTGCTGTAGTAGCGCGCCCCGAAGTAGTCATTGCCTGATTCTGCATCGCGTTCTTTGCCGGTGAAGTGCGCTGGGCTCGGATTGGGGGTAGCTGAGCCTTCGCCGAACGGGTAGCTGGTCCACGTAGAGTAAATTGCGCCCCCGGCCGTGGAGCGAACCCGTTCGG
>Ga0255349_1000109_pt1 | contig 33470 bp, 27 predicted proteins | sample CBST25v15metaG_FD_189947 | JGI IMG/M metagenome (GOLD analysis project Ga0255349, IMG submission 189947) | Peat soil microbial communities from Stordalen Mire, Sweden - C.B.S.T-25.v15 | ecosystem: Environmental > Terrestrial > Soil > Wetlands > Peat | place: Sweden: Norrbotten County, Stordalen...
GCGCTACCCCGGCGGCCAAGCCAAATTGCGGCCGGCCGCCGGGGTAGCGCGCGGCCTTCACCGCTTCAGGCAGGGCAATGAGCAGAAACCTTACCATGTCGGTTACGGTGGTGTCGTAGTCGGCCGCAATCTTCCGCGTCTGGCGGTAGAGTTCGGGTTCGACGGCTACGGTGATGTTTCTGACGGTTCGCATGGTCCGGCTTTCGAGAGGCGTCAAGAATTCGCTCTATTGGTAGTGTGCGCCAAGGGGGAATAATTATCTGCAAAACAGCCTTTAGAGAACCTCTGATTCAGCTCGAACCTGACGCCGGCTGAATGGGGCGCCGGCGCGGGCGGTTGAGGGGTGTGGATTCCCACACTTTTCGCAAAGGACGCGAAAAGGATGGGGCGCCCGGCGCTTCTTCGCTCCGACCGGCACCGCAGGCCCCGCCGTTGCCAACCGCTCCAAATTGAGCGAAAGTGATATTCACAAGAGCTTTAGCGAGGCCGAACTTGGCGACTGCCCGGTCGCAGAGTCCGGCCAACCATGCTCGGTTTGAGATCACAGCTTGTGATCTCAAACCAGGAGGCGAAATGACCAGGGAAGGCGCCCTCGCACTGAAGCCGATTGAGAACCAAATCTTTCTGGTTCGCGGCCAGAAGGTTCTTCTCGACGCCGACCTGGCAACGTTGTATGGCGTAGAAGTCAAGGCGCTCAATCAGGCGGTCAAGCGGAACGAGGAGCGTTTCCCCCCGGATTTCGTCTTCCAGCTCACGGCCGAAGAGAACGAAGCTTTGAGGTCACAAACTGTGACCTCAAAGAGCAGCCGTGGAGGCCGCCGCTACGCGCCCTATGCCTTTACCGAGCACGGAGCCATCATGGCTGCGAGCGTACTCAGCTCCCCGCGTGCGGTGGAGATGAGCATCTTCGTGGTTCGCGCCTTCCTTCGCCTGCGTGAGACGCTCGCCACCCACAAGGCGCTCGCCGCCAAACTTGCCGAGTTGGAGCAACGGCTAGAAACAACCGACCACAAAATTGTCGAGATCGTCAAGGCGATCCACCTTCTCGCGATGCCGCCGGAGAAGCCCGTCCGGCGGATCGGCTTCCGGCCCGATGCGGTCTCCAAGCCGAAGATACTGGAGGCCGGCAAGGGTGCGAACGACATCAGCAGGCCGACGCCTCGGTAATGGGCCAATTTCCGGGTAGGCGACTAACCGCCCCGAGTTCAGAAAAGCTGGCCGCAGTCAGGCTGGAAAGGCGCATTGGGCTGTTGGCGTCAACCGAGGGTTACTTCCGGTTTGGCGGTGATTCAGGAGCAACAGTCAGCGCACAAGGATGCGGGCGACACTAACTGACCGCGACGAGCCGTCAATGTGGTCGAAAGCTACAGCATCATGATGCGGGTTCTGTAGGCTGCTTCGCTGGCGCGAGCGCGATCAAGGCTACGCCGATGACCACGAGAACGGCCACGCCTATCAGTTCTCCACGTGCAACCATGTTGCGACATGCCTGAGTGCCCATAATCGCGGCGTGAGCGAAACTGGACCATGCCGTGAAGGCGATCAGGCTTCGACTCTCCGATGGGTTGCGGATTGCCAGAAGCAGGAATACCCCGAGCGTGACGTAAAGGCTGAACATCATCGACGTCGCAGGGTCTCGTCGTATAAAGATCACCAAGGGGTAAGCTAAAGCCAAAAAGAGGATTCCCACCAGCGCCAGCACGATCTTCAGAGCCAGTTGTCGATTCATGTAAGCCTTCCCGAATACAATGCGGCCTTGTTCGTCTCGAATTCCGAGCGAGTCCAGGCGGTTGAGCAGCGTGATTCGAAGTCTAGCATGGACAGACTTGAGTCCTTTGAGCAGGAAACCGACTTTGACATGTGGATGATTCTAAACAACTTACAAGAAGTTGCTGCGATCCCAGGTCTGAAAATCCAGACCTGGGGCACCCATTCATTTGGGGCGGGTTGAGATGTGGGCCACCCGCCACCCATTCATTTGGGGCGGATTCAGATGTGGGCCACCCGCCAAAACTTGACGAAGCGTTGCTTCATGGCTGGGCACTCTACTGGGCAGGGAAAAAGCCGACGCAGAAATAATCTATGCGGCGCTGGATCGAGAGAATCACCGGGCGCCCTTGCTCTTCACTTCAACGTCGTGTTTCTATTTCTTCTCCTCGATTTGCACGTTGTGGGTTTGCGCGATCTGCTCAACCGCCTTTAGACGCTCTGCGAGGACACTCTCATCCTGTTTGGCGGCCTGCTGCAAGTTCGGATCCTGAGCCGACTCGGCCTCGGACTTGAAATCCTCCACGTCCTTGCGGTGATCCTCCGCAACCGCCTTGATATATTCTTCATCGAATTGCGGCCCGGACAGCGCTTCCAGCTTGGAAATCAGTTCTTTGTCCTTCTTGGACGGTTCTTTCGGCTTCTCGACGGAAAGCTTGTCCGCGATCGGCTTGAGCTGTTTGTCCAGCTTGGTGCGATCTTCCACCATTCTCTGTCCTAACTGCTTCACGTCGGGACTTTGCGATCTTTGCTGTGCCAACTGTCCCAGTTGCATTTCGGCCGCGTCACTTTCGAAGATGGATCTGACAAACGCCTGATCGGCGAAAGACGCTCCGTTGTTGGCGATCATCCCTTGGGCCGGATTTGTTTGTTGTCCCGGTTGTTGCATGGGCGTTTCGCTGGGCATGCCTTGTTGTGCCGCTCCGCCGGGCTGCATCTGAGCGAGTGCCGTTGCGCCCACTAGAAGGGTGGTCGCTGAAAAGGTAAAAATCCTTCTGTATGTTCGGTTTGCGATCATTCGAATGTTCTCCTTTGTCGTCTCGTATCGGAGATGCGAGAGTTGAAACCGGTGCGAAGTACGGAGCCGCCGAGCCGTTGGGTTTCTTCACCAACCGGTATCGGACTCGTCAGGGATTGTTCGATGCAGCAGATGGGGCAGCAGTTGCTCTGGACGGGCGGCAGGCAGGGAAACGCATCTGGCGGGTGGCCCACATCCGACCAATAAAAGTGGGCGCTCCCCATCTCGCTTTTGAGCAAGAAACCGGCTTTGGCCGGTGGATGATTCTAAACAAATTACAAGAAGTTGCTTAGGAGACGTGGGAGAGTACAAACCTCAGCCTACCGTTGCGTGTTTCACCGGCGGTTTTCAGTTTTTTTGACGAGTCAGAGTTCTCTGCGATCCAAGGTCTGACAATCCAGACTCTTCGGCAGGCTCAGAGCAGACTCTGGGGCACCCATTCATTTGGGGCGGATTGAGATGTGGGCCACCCGCAGGCTACGTTTCCGAGAGATCAATCCCGAATCCGCGCAATCACTTCCCCTTGCCCGGCGCATCCATGTAGTAGCCGGTCTTGTGTCGGATGTTGAAGGCGTCTGGCGCGGCTCGGGGGATGGTTATCTGGACGCGGTGGAAGCTTCGTCCCGGCTCCTGGTTGCGCGGATAATAACCCAGCAGGTATTGCGTGCGCAGGTCATCGCTGACCCGCGCAAAGGCTTTGTCCAGGCCGCCGTCGCTGACGTAGAAGCTCTTGCCGCCGGTCTGCTCCGCCAGGGTAATCAGCGCGTGCTCGCCGCCCAGGTCGCGGCCGGCGCTGGCTTCGATGGGCACGTCAATGATGGAGTAGATCATCACTTCGTTGCGCAGAGCCTGCTCCAGAGCCTGGGGGTACGTGGTGTTCTTGGCCGTGTCGCCGCCGTCTGAGACCAGCACCAGCACCTTGCGTCCCTCTCTCGGACCGAGCCGATCGGAACCCAGATAAATGGCATCGTAAAGCGCGGTCGCAAAATCGCTGTGCAACTGGCTCAGCCCGCGATCGATCAACGCCACCTTGTTGGTGAACGGCGTCAGCTCGTTGACATAGGTGGCGAACTGGAGCAGGCTCATCTGGTCCTGCGGGCGCATGATGGCATGGGCAAACCGGCGCGCCGCGTCCGCCTCGTCGGCCATATCCTTTTTCACGCTGCCGCTGGTGTCGATGGCCAGCGTGATGTTCAACGGAAGCTCCGACTGCCGCTCGAAGACCGCAATCTGCTGCGGCCGGCCGTCTTCGGATACGGCAAAGTCGTCGCGCGCAAGGCCGCCGACAATGGTGCCGTTCTTGTCCGTCACGTTCACAAAAAGGTTCACCAGCTTCACGTCCACATGAAGCGTGGTCTCTTGCGCGTGTAAAGCGAGAGACGCCAGGATGAGCATTGACCAAGCGCCTGCACGGCGAAAGAATTGGGCCGCTTTCCACCCCAGCGACAACGACCCGTCGCTGGGAACCCCGGCTTTGAAAGGGCACGGCTTCAGCCGTGCCGAAGGAGCGGGAAGAACAATCACGGCTTTAGCCTCCGAGGGAATGCAATTGGTTGAGAGAACCTTCCCTCGGGGGCTAAACAGGCTGCGGAAAAAGGCCCGAATTCAACCGAAATATCCGAAAAACATACCGCAGGGGCTGAAGCCCGTATTGATTCTGCGGCACTTACGGCACGACTAAAGTCGTGCCCTGACGCTTCCTGCGCCCCCGAACGAGGTTTTCCGCAACCTGTAAAGCCCGCAGTTCCTTTTCTGGGTTTGGCGGCACGGCTGAAGCCGTGCCCTTTCAAAACATTGCTCGTGTCTCGGAGGCTCATACGGCTGAAGCCGTGCCCTTTCAAAGCTCGGGGACCGCAAGTCTTACTCCTCATGCGAAGCCTCCGGCGGCGCTACGGCCAGGCTTTCGGGAAACGGCTCACCCGCGGCCCACACGGCGCCGTCCACAAAGGTCTCTTTCTTCCAGATGGGAACCGTCTTCTTGAGCGTGTCGATCAACCAACGGCAGGCCTCGAACGCCTGCGCGCGGTGTGCTGAGGCCACCACGATGAGCACGCTGGTCTCGCCCACCTGAAGCCGGCCCAGGCGATGAATCATCGCCACCTGGCGCACGCCAAAGCGGGTTTGCGCCTCAGTAGCCAGTTCCCGCATCTGCTTTTCCGCCATTTCCCGGTAGGCCTCGTAATCCAGGTGGAGCGTCTGACGGCCGCGCGTATGGTTGCGAACGATGCCGTCAAAGACAACAACGGCGCCATCTTCGCCGCGCTTGATTGACTCGATGATTCTCTGCGCATCAATGGGCCGGAACGTCAATCCTGTAAATGCCGCCAACCCTGGGGCGCTGAGTACGGAGAAGTCGAGGTCGTCTTCGCTTCCGCCGGAAACAGGCGGCAACAAGCCCACTTCATCGCCCTCGCGCAGCACATGGGATGTGGTGGCATACTCGGCATTCACGCTGACGGCGATGCCGCGCAGAAGCTGCTCGGGCTGGCCCGTGGTCAGCAGGGCCAGCAACTCCGCCACCGTTGCGCCCTCTTGCAACTCGACCATGGCCGGGGAAGAGCCCAGCCAATCTTTCAACACGCCAAAGGGGAGAACTCGCACTTCGATCATCAGAAGAAAAGAATACCGCCTGTTCGTTAGACGCAGCAGGCGGCATTCGGTCGGAGGATCGTCCCAGGCCCGGTTCAAACCATCTTGTACAGGAAACCGGTGGGCGTGCCCCACAGGTTGCGAGCCCGGTCCTCATAAAAGATGCTGAACTCGATGCCGGCCATATCGTAGTCGAAGAGAGGAACGCGGTCGAAGGTATAGTCGCCGCGCACCGAATACTCATCGCCGCTGCAGTCGATCATGAGCGTATCGCCGGTGGAAAGCCGCTCAGGATGTGTCAGGAGCATGCTGACAAAGGCAAAGACGCCGAGGCCAAACTCATTGCCGGCCATGGCCACGCGGGTGCGGCGGGCGGAGGAGCCACGATGAAGCATGCCAGCCTGGGCGCCGACTACGAGTATGTCGTTGCCTTCCTGCTGCTCGCCGAGAATCTTTTCCGCCAACTGCGATCGCTCGCTTTGGCGCAAATACGTCGGACCTAAACGCCCGATAATGCGATTCTGGAACTTGCGCTTCGTGGCCAACACCCCCAGCACCATTTCCACTGCTGCACTGTAAGTGGGCGCCAGCGCCTGCCACCGCGGAATGGCAAACCAGGCTTCGGCGCCCTCCGGCAACGGCCTGCGGCCCAGCTTCTCGTGGCAGCTCCCCAGGCTCGGAAAATTCTTCTTGAGCTCCGTCACCTGGGCTTCAACCGGCCGCACCCGGTAGGTGGGTGGATAGACGCGATTCGAGCCTACTTCCTCATCCTTGTACTTGTCGCTCACGGTGTGACGGTGGATGATCTCCACCACCGCGCCAGCGACCTCTCGCTTGAGCTTCTTGTCCATGTCCAGGACCGCCTGCGCACTGTGCCGGTCCAGTTGCTCGATGGCGGTCTTGTAAGCATCCTGCACCGCTTCGCCGAGAAACTCCTGGAGCATCTTGTTCTGTTGCTCTGTCGTGTTTCCTGAAAGCTGCAAAGGAACCAGCAGATGGGAGATCGCATTTGGGTTTAGTTGTGAGGTCGCCATGGTCACCGCGCTCCGCGCGTCTCCGCGCAATCGATTCTTTGACCCTTATCGGCACAATCAAGGATTTCAAGAGAGCGAAGTCACTGAAGGTGCTCTTTTTTGGAACATAGGCGCGGAGGCTGGGTCTCGAGGGCCGACGCATGACGGCCGTATCGCGGGATTGGTCAGAACACGGGAATGGGGAGAGCCCACGGCTTCAGTGTGCCCTCCCCATTGTCTTCATGCGTAAAGATCGAGCGAATCGCAGCTTACGCCACGGCGCCAACCGCAGTCTCGACCCCTTGGGACATGGTTTCCGGCAGCGCATCCGGCCGGGCCTTCAGCAGCGGCAACGCTACGGCAAGCACGTCCTCGATGCGGCTGGCATAGTGCACCGTGACCCCCTCCATCAGCTCCGGCGTCAGGTCTTCTTCCACGTCCTGGCGATTTTCCGCGGGCAGGATGATGGTTTGCACTCCGGCGCGGCGCGCGGCAAGGAACTTCTCCTTGATGCCGCCCACCGGCAGCACGTTGCCGCTGAGGGTGATCTCGCCCGTCATGGCCGTCAGCGGACGCACCGGCGTATCGGTCAACAACGAGGCCAGAACCGTGGTCATGGTGACTCCCGCTGAAGGTCCGTCCTTGGGAATCGCTCCCGCCGGCACGTGAATGTGCAGGTCGATCTCCTTGGTAAAGTCCTCGGCCAGCCCCAGCTTGGCGGCGTTCGACCGAACCCAGGTCAGCGCGGCCTGCATCGACTCCTGCATCACCTCGCCGATCTGTCCGGTCATGGTAAAGCCGCCCTTGCCCTTCATCTTGTTGGCTTCGATGAAGAGAATGTCGCCGCCGGCCGGCGTCCAGGCCAGCCCAACCGCCACGCCCGGCCGCTTTACCCGCTCCGAGACTTCGGTCTCCACGCGCACCTGAATGCCGCCCAGGAACTCCTTGAGCACTTCGCGCGTCACCACCAGCTTGGTCGCATTGCCTTCGACCACGCGCCGGGCTTGCTTGCGGCAAACGGTGCCCAAAACCTGCTCCAGCTTGCGCACGCCCGCTTCCCGCGTGTAGTGCCGCACCAGGTACCGCAAAGCGTCCTCGGGAAACTCGATCTGCTCCGGGGTGATTCCGTTCTCCCTGATCTGGCGCGGAATCAGGTAGTTGAAGGCAATATGCACCTTCTCCTCTTCGCTGTAGCCTTGCAGGAAGATCAGCTCCATCCTGTCCAGCAGCGGCGGCGGCACCGTATCCAGCATGTTGGCCGTGCAGATGAACAGGACCTTGGATAAATCGAACGGCACGTCCAGGTAGTTGTCGCGGAAGGTGTTGTTCTGCTCGGGGTCCAGCGTCTCCAACAACGCGGAGGCCGGATCGCCGCGGAAATCCCTGCCCAGCTTGTCGATTTCGTCCAGCATGATCACCGGGTCATTGACCTCGGCCCGCCGTATGCTCTGAATGATTTGACCGGGTAAAGCGCCAATGTAAGTCCGGCGATGGCCGCGAATCTCGGCCTCGTCGTGCATGCCGCCCAGGGAGATGCGCTGGAACTTCCGGCCCAAGGCTCGGGCGATGGACCGGCCCAGGCTGGTCTTGCCCACTCCAGGGGCTCCCACAAAGCACAGGATCGGCCCCTTCATGTCTGGCTTCAACTCGAGGACGCTCAGGTAGTCCAGAATGCGATCTTTTACCTTCTTCAGCTCGTAGTGGTCCTCGTCCAGAATCTCCTTGGCCTTGCCGATGTCGATCTTCGACCCCGAACTCTTGGCCCAGGGCAGAATGGCAAGCCACTCGATGTAGTTGCGGGTCAGCGAGTAGTCGGCGGCCATGGGAGACATCCGCGACAGCCGCGTCAGCTCCTTGACGGCCTCTTTCTTCACGTCTTCAGGCATTCCGGCGGCATCGATCCTCTGGCGCAGCTCCTCGGTCTCGCGCTGGCCCTCGTCCTGCTCTCCCAATTCCTTCTGAATGGCCTTCATTTGCTCGCGCAGATAGTAGTCCCGCTGCGACTGCTGCACCTGATCCTGCACCTCGGTTTGGATCTTGGTGCGCAGTTGCTGCACCTCGATCTCCTTGGCCAGGTGCTTGTTCACCAGTTCCAGCCGGTCCACGATGCCCGGCGTTTCCAGCAGTTGCTGCTTGTCGTCGGTGGTCAAAAAAGGCAGTGAAGAGGCGACAAAATCCACCAGCCGGCTCGGCTCCTCAATGTTGGCGGCAATCGTCCTGAGCTCGTCGGAAAGCGTCTGCGACTCGGAAACAATCTGCTGGAACTGCCCGATCACGTTCCGCACCAGGGCTTCAATCCCCGCAGTGGAGGCCGGTTCAGTCTCCTTCAACGTCTCGATCTCAGCCACCATGAAAGGCTCGGTCTGCGAATAGCGCACCAGCCGCACGCGTTCTATACCCTCGGTGAAGACAAACCGGCTCTGGTTAGGCATGCGCACCACTTTGTGCACCGTGGCCAGCGTGCCCACCGCGTGCAGATCGGCAGGTTTGGGCGAGTCCAGCCTTGGGTCCAGTTGCGCCGTGACAATGATGGTCCGTTCCTCGCCCATCGCTTCGATCAACTGGATGGAGCTCTCTCGGCCTACTGTCAATGGCAAAACGGCGTGGGGAAACAATACGGTGTCCCGCACCGGCAGAACGGGAATCCTGCGCACTCCAGGGGTATTCTTTCCCGATGCATCCTTGGTGGGCGGCGAAGTTAAGGTCTGGCTTGACATTGAGTGTCCTCGTATCAACTTTTCTTAATTAGACAGCGCAGGCTTTGAAAAGTTTCAAGAATCTGTTTCCCAGGGGGCGATTTCCCCTCTCTTCCTCGACCCGCGTCTGCCTCCCGCGCCTGTGAAGATACGGTCAGGCGCCCGGCGAGGTTCCCCTTCCCGCGCCGTAAGCCGGTATAGTGCCCGGCCACACCCCGTACGGCCAGTCAACAGGACTGAGGACCGCTGCAAGCTTGGATGCGCAGTTGCTCGAATGGTGTATCGACCAAAGCCGCTGGAAGGTGAGAAAAACGGGACGGACAGAGAAAGCTTCCGCACCGGACCGGCGGCCAAGCCAAGGCAGCCCAACTGGTTCAGCCCCGATCGGACCCACCTTCCTCGTTTTTGATGGCCGATTCGATCTGTTCCCACAATTCGTCTGGCGGTTCCACAATGGGGAATAACTGGCGGGCAGCCTCGGCGATGGTCTCCAGATCGGCGAGCAGAGCGCGGCAAAGCTCGCAACTCCGCAAATGAGGATGCTCGGCGATCTGTTCGCCCGAGCCGATCAACTCCGGCAACTGGGCCTGAAATTCGGCGCAGCTCAAAATGTTGGTGTCTTTTTTCATCGCCGAGCCTCCTGCCGCGAAGAGATGCGCAGGGCATCGCGCAGCTTCAGCCGCGCCTTGTGCAACTGAGACTTGCTGTTGCCGACCGAGCACTCAAGCATTGAGGCAATCTCGTTATGCTCATATCCCTCAATGTCGTGCAGGACAAAGATGAGCCGATAGCCCGCCGGCAGATCGTCGACAGCGCGCCCCAGAGCCAGCCGGTCGATGGCGCCGGCCAGAGTGAGATCGCGGGAGCCGAAGCTGCGTCCGGGCCGATCCTCAGCCGAGGGGTCCATGGCTTCATCCAGGGAAATCAACGACAAGCCCTTCTTTCTGAGATGCATGAGCACGACATTGATGGCCAGGCGGTGCAGCCACGTGGAGAATGCCGAGTCGCCGCGAAAGGTCGCAATCTTGCGGTGCAACTGGAGAAAAGCCTCCTGGGTCAGATCTTCAGCTTCCGGAATATTGCCCACCATCCGCAGGCATAAAGAATAGATGCGCCTTTTGTGCAATGAGTAGAGTTGGGCAAAGGCTTGATGGTCGCCGGCCTGGGCACGGAGCAATGCGTCGGCCTCGCTGGAACTGGGCGAAGCCGTGCGCGCGAAGGTCGCTGAAGGCGGCGTTGAAACCATTGCGGCCGCCTCCCCCGCAGACGCCTGCGGAGCCGGATCAGGCAACTGCGTCTGGGATCTCGAGTGGGGCATGCGCTTCCTTGGCGGTGAGGAATCACTTCCGCGGCACGGCGCTGCTGCGCCAGCCATTATTCCTCGTTAGTATAGGTTACAGCGCTTGCGTTGGCGGTGCTCCAGCGAACATCGCTTCAGCGGTGTCCCGCATCCCACTGTCAGATGCGGTACTTTCACAAAACGGGCTTGGTTTCCCGCATTTTTTGGGAGAGCGATGATCTTCAGGACGAAGCAGGGAGCGGTTCGGTGTGGGATTCTGCTCGCATGCGTTGTTGTCTTCGGGATCAAAGGCGGAATCGAAGGCTGGAGCCAGAGCGCGTCCCAGAGCGCGGCCCAGGTCGGCGGCGGCGCCGTCAGCCAGGCTCCGCCTTCCGCGGCCGGCCCCGCAGCAGTCCCCTCCACCGCAGCCTTGCCAGCAACATCCGCGCGGTCTGAAGCCGAAGCGAATTCCCTTGCCCAGTGGAAAGGCTTGCCGGTGCGGCAAATCTCCTTTGAAGGGGTTGGCGCCGCCCGCCTTTCCCCGCTGCCGGGCCATCTTGCCCAGGCCGAGGGAAAGCCGCTGGACCCGGAAGACCTGCGGAAGAGCCTGCGCCAGCTCTTCGCCACCGGCCTTTTCGAAACCATCCAGGTAGCGGGATCTCGCCAGCAGGACGGCGTGGCCCTCGTCTTCCAGGGGACGCCGCGCACGTTCATTGGAACCGTCACCGTGGACGGAGCCAAGGGCGCAACCCTGAATACGCAGCTTCAGCGGGCCAGCCAGCTCGCGCCCGGCGCCCGCTTTACCCAGGCCAAACTGAGCCGGGCGCTCGAGCAGATGCGCCAGACGCTGGCGCGAAACGGCTTCCACCAGCCGACGATCACCCAATCGATGACGCCTCACCATGAAGAGCAGTTGCTGGACATCGCCTTTCAAGTGGCGAGTGGCCCGCAGGCCCGCGTGGGAACGGTCCAGGTTACGGGCGACTCGGGGATGACCGCCGACGAATTCCGCCACCACGCCCACTTGAGAACCAATGCGCACGTGGACCACGATACCGTGAATCGGGCCCTCGCCGGGGTCCTCAAGTTCTACCGGGCCCAGGAGCGCCTGGAGGCTGAAATCAAGCTCGAATCCGAGCTGTACGCCGCGGACGCCAGGAAATCCAACTTCCGGTTTTCCGCCAGCCGGGGTCCCCTTGTGAAAGTGCTCGTCGAAGGGGCCAGCATCAGCTCCGAGCGCACGAAACACGTAATTCCCATCTTTGAGGAGGGCACCGTGGACGACGACCTGCTGAACGAAGGCAATCGCCGGCTTCGGGACTACTACCAAAGCCAAGGCTTCTTCGACGTCAAAGTGGATCACGAGGTGCAATCCACCAGCGCCGAGAAGGTTTCGATTCTCTACAAGGTGAGATTGGGCCCTCGGCGGCGGCTTGAGCGGGTGTCGGTCGCGGGAAACCACTACTTCGACTCCGCGACGCTGAAGGAACTTCTCAGCGTCCATGCCGCCGATGCCATCGACCGCCATGGCGCCTACAGCCAGGCGCTGGTTTCCGCCGATATGAGCGCCTTGCAGGCGGTCTACCAGAACAACGGCTTCTCGAAGGTCAAGATCACCCCGGAGACCAGTACCCCTGAAACCAGTGCGGCAGATCCGAGCGCGCCATCGAGCGGCGCGGCCGCCGGGAATGCGGGCGCCAGAGCCAGGACGGCTCCGCTCACCCTGGTCTACCGCATCCAGGAGGGCGAACAGCAGCGAGTGGGAACGGTTCGGATTGAGGGAACCGTGGATGTCAATGCAAAAAGACTTTTCCTGCTGCTGAATACCACGCCGCGGCAGTTGGTTTCGCCCCAGAACCTGGCCGGGGACCGCGACGCTCTATTGACCGACTACATGAGCCGCGGCTTCGAGCAGGTGCGTGTCGATGTGACCCAGCAGATTGAACCGGCCGACGCGGGAAAGGTTGACGTGGTCTTCCATATCACCGAGGGTGCGCAGATCTTTGTTCGCAATGTGCTGCTCACGGGGCTGCATTACACGCGTCCGGCCACTGTGGCGCGGGCCATCACGCTGCACCCCGGCGACCCGCTGAACGAAACCGCGCTTCTTGACACGCAGCGCAATCTCTACGAATTCGCTCTCTTCAACGAGGTCGATACGGCGGTCGAGAATCCCACTGGCGACGAGACCTACAAAACGATCCTGCTGCAAGCGGTGGAGGCAAGGCGCTGGGTCTTGACCTATGGCTTCGGATTTGAGGCGCAGACCGGAACCCCGCAATACAACTGCGGCGGCATCATTGCCAGCGGCGCCGTATGCAATCCCAACGGAAAGACGGGAGTCAGCCCCCGCGTGCTGGCGGACATAACCCGCAACAATCTCTTTGGCCGCGAGCAATCGGCCTCGCTGCAGGGCACCTACGGGTTGCTTGAACAAAAGATCAACTTGCTCTTCCAGGATCCGCACTTTGAAGGCAACCGGAACATCGGGCTTGCTGTATCCGGCGGCTACGCCAACAGCCTGGATGTGACCACCTACGTGGCTTCAAAGCTCGATGCCGGCTTGCGCTGGACTGAGAACTTCCTCACCCCGGGCTCCGTCTTCTCCAAAGCCAACACCTTCATCTATGAATTCAATTTCCGCCGCGTGAAGGTTGAGGCAGACAGCCTTCAGGTTGCCCCCGGCGAAATCGCGGAAGAGTCCACGGCGGTTCGCGTGGCGGGTCCTTCGCTCACCTGGATTCGCGACACGCGCGACTCGCCTCTCGACGCCCATCGCGGCACGGATACCACCTTCCAGGATTTCCTCTCTGAAAAAGCCTTCGGCGCCCAGGCTGCGTTCAACCGCCTCGACGTGTCGAACTCCAGCTATTACAGCTTCGACAAGGGCCGCTACGTGCTGGCCCGGAATACCCGCTACGGCCAGGAGCGGGCCTTCGGCACGCCTCAGGACGAGCTGATTCCGCTCCCTGAACGGCTCTACGCCGGTGGAGCTACTTCACTGCGCGGTTTCTCCATCAATGCCGCGGGTCCCCGCGATCCCGCGACCGGATACCCCATCGGCGGCGCGGGTGCGCTGATCAACAGCACCGAGTTGCGCTTGCCGCCGCCTACTCTTCCCTGGCTCGGAGACACGGTCAGCTTCGTGCTCTTCCACGACATGGGCAACATTTTTACCAACGCTTCAGATGCCTGGGCCAGTGCCCTGCGAGTCCGCCAGCCCGATCGCGACACGTGCAAGAACACAACCCTCAAGAACGGCCCGGATAAGCCACCGGGGGTGGTAACCTCGACGGGCTGGCAGGGTGGGTGCAGCTTCAACTACTTCTCGCACGCAATCGGAGTGGGTCTGCGCTACCATACACCGGCAGGGCCCATCCGGCTGGACTTCAGCTATAACCTGAACACACCGATCTTTCCGGTGCCGTATAACTACTCGCTTTCGAATCCGGCCTCCGCGCCCACCGTAGGCGAGGCCAGCCATTTCAACTTCTTCTTCAGCCTGGGGCAGACCTTCTGATGAGCTACCGGCCCTCATTCCGGCTCAAGACCCCGCCTGCAATGGCCTGGCTGGGCACTCTGCTGGCACTTATGGCCATGACCTTTGCCGTACCGACGCAGGCCTTCGCCCAGGCGCCCACTGAGCCTGTCGTCCTTGACCGAGTGGTCGCCGTCGTCAACAACCATGCCATCCTGGCCAGTGACCTCGACGACGAGATCCGGCTCTCGGTTCTTGATCCTGGTCGAGGCGGCCTCGGCAATCTGACCCGGAAGAAGGCTCTTGACCAGTTGATCGCCCGCTCCCTCATCCAGCAGCAGATCCGCGAGGAGGACATGCAGGCCTCCGATCCCCCCCCGGCCGAGGTCGATGCCCGTCTGGCGGAGATTCGCAAGCAACTCCCAGCCTGTGTCCGCCAGAACTGCGCCTCGGACGCCGGGTGGAATGCTTTTCTTGCCGCCCATGGCTTGACGCCCGAGCGAGTCCGGACCTATCTGCGCTACCGCGTTGAGATCCTGCGCTTCATCGAAGAGCGCTTCCGCCAGGGGATTCACATTCCCCCGCAGGATATCGAGACCTACTACCACGACACGCTGGCGCCCCAGTACACCAAGGGCGAAGCGGTTCCGCCGCTCGACCAGGTATCCACCCGCATTCAGGAGATCCTCCTTCAGCAGCAGGTCAATATTCTCTTTGACGGGTGGCTCCAGAACCTGCGCAAGCAGGGCGAGATTGAGGTGCTTGATCCGGCTCTCGAAACTCCGGAATCCCAGAGCAGTCCCCAGGGCGGCGCCGATTTGGGCGCCCAGGACGGGAAAGGAAAAGGAAGCCAATGAGCGAGCACGAATCCAGGCCCGAAACCACGCTTCCAGTTCCTCCCGAGCCGTCCCCACCCCCGGCGCGGAGCCGCCTGCGGCGTTTCTTCCTGCGTCATGTTCCTCTCACGATGGCCGGCGCGGCACTTCTTCTTGCAGTTGCCGCCGTGAGCCTTTTCTTCTGGGCCAGTTCAGCCCAAGGGGAGGGCCTTGTCCGCAAGCGGCTCGTGGCCTTGCTCGAACAGGCGACCGGCGGACGCGTCGAAATCGCCGCCTTCCACTGGCATCTGCTCAACCTCGAGGCCGATGCAGGCGGCCTGGTCATTCATGGCCTCGAAGCGCCGGGCGAGGTCCCCTACGCCCAGGCCGAAAACCTGCGGGTTCGCTTTACCCTGCTGGGCTTCTTCAGCCCGCGCATTCTTCTGCGCGAAGCCGAAGTCTCCCAGCCCGCATTCCACTTCATCGTGTATGCCGACGGCTCCACCAATCAGCCTCAGCCCCGCAATCCGCGGAAACCAGGCAAATCCGCGCTTGACACCTTCTTCGATCTACAGGCAGGCCAGGCTTCAGTGCAACAGGGCGTCCTGCACTATGAAGACCGCGCCGCGAACTTCGACTTGCAGAACCGCTGGATCCCGCTCAACTTCGAGGCCGACGATGTTTCCCTCCTCATCAGCTATATCCCCGCGGCGCTGAATGCGCCTGAGGCTTATCGCATCGCGGCCGGCGCCGCGGACCTGAACATGTCGCGGGGCAAGGCCAAGCCGATGAATGGAACCATGCAGGCCACTCTCGATCTGACCCGCGATGGGGTCAATCTTCGATCCCTGCGCATCACCTCCAGGGCGCCGGCAACCTCCCATTCAGCCTTCCATTCAGGGACGGGCAACGCAACCGAAGACCACGCCGTGGAAATCTCCGGCACACTCGAAGACTTTGCCCATCCCCGCTGGCAAGCCAAGGCCGTGGGCGATCTGGACATGAAGATCCTGGACCCCGTCTTCGGCTATCCCTTTGCGCCCGAAGGCGTTGCCCATCTTGACCTCGATGGCGCGGGCCATGCGGGAGAATTCCGCGCCGATGGCACCGTTCATATCGATGGCGGCGCCTACATTCAACCGGGCGTTGACGCAACGGGCGTGCGGCTGGATGCGCATGTCCATGCCGACGCAAAGCAGTTGCTGATTACATCGATCGTCGCGCGCCTTCGCCAGGGCGGCCAAATCGACGGTGAGATTCAACTGACCCCCTGGTTGGCTCCCATCCCCGGCGCGGCGGCCCTGCAGCCGTCAGGCATTCGCAACCTGCGCGCCGCCCCCAGCCAGAATCCTGCCCGGACAGTTGCCGCTGTTGTCCATCCTCCGCCGGTTCCCGTCCCCATGAACGGCAAGGTGACGGCCCAATTCAAAGACGTTGCCCTGGACGCGGTTCTCGATATCGTGGGCCAGGGACCTTTTCAGCGCCTGGGACTCGACACTCGCATCAACGGTCCGGCCACCGCCTCATGGTCCAACGGAGACGTTGATACCGTCGTCGTGGGCGCCACGTTCAGCCTGAGCCCCTCCGCACAGGGTGTAAAGAATGAGACTCCCGCCACCGGGTCCCTCGATGCGACTTATACCCAGCACGACGGGGCCGTCGATCTGCATAAACTCGAGGTGCGCACGCCCGCCAGCCAGTTGCAGGCTCAAGGCCATCTGGGAGCTTTTCCGCTGACCAGCCCCTCGGCATTTGCCGTCGAATTCCATTCTCGAAATCTTGACGAATTCGACACCGTGCTGCGCGACCTGGGTTTGAATCGCAATGGCAAGTCGGGAACGGCGGCATTACCCGCGGCTTTGACTGGGCAGGTTGATTTTCTCCGTGGAACCTGGACCGGCTCGCTTGTCGATCCGCATCTGGCGGGAAACCTGAAGGCCACGCAACTGGGCATCGAGATGCCGCCCCTGACCGGCGGCAAACCCAATCAGCCGGGAACGGCCCGGCTCGTCCATTTCGATTCGGTCGAGGCCACGGGCAGCTATTCGGCTGAGCGGATCGCGATCGATCGCGGCCTCCTGCGCCGCGGAAAGGCCGAAATCACCCTGAATGGGACGCTCGATGCAGCGCCCGGCAGACTATCGGCGCCGGCATTCGACGCCAACTCCGTGCTGCATGTCCGCCTTCAGGCTGGCAAGGTTGACCTTGACGATGTACAGGCGCTGACTGGCCAGAATCTTCCGCTCACCGGCGTAATTGACGCGCAACTCCAGGCTGACGGGCCCGTTCGTGCCCTCGGCGGCTCAGGATGGGTCGAGGTGGACGGCGGCAGCGTCTACGGCGAGCCGGTGACGCGCTTCCGCGCCCAGGGAACGATGACCAACGACCTGATCAAGCTGGCTTCGGTCACGGTCAGCGCACCGGCCGGCAATCTCTCCGCCAAGGGAAGCTATGACTTCAAAGGCCGCCACTTCCAGATGGACGCCAAAGGGGCCGGCATCGATGTGGCGAAAATCGAGAGTCTGCGCCGCCAAGGGGTCGAACTCACCGGCAAGCTGGGGTTTACGGTCCTCGGCTCAGGTACGCTCGACGACCCACGCCTCGATGCCCACGCAACCCTCAGCCCGCTGGCCCTCGCCGGAGAACCCCTTGGCGGCCTGGACCTTGTGGCTCACACCTTTGACCGATCCGTAACCTACAACGCAACAACCCGGCTGGAGGGCGCCGAACTGAACATTCACGGGCAGACCGCTCTGAACGGCGACAACGCCACACAGGCTGAGCTCGTATTCTCCCGCTTCAACATCAGCGGCCTGCTAAAAGCGGCCCACGTCCAGGGACTTACCGGCGAGTCCGCGCTAGCCGGCACGGTCACCATCGAGGGTCCCCTCGCGCACCCCGAGCAGCTCCGTGGAGAGGCCAAACTCGACCAGTTGGCGGTCACGCTTGCCGGCGTCCACCTGGTGAGCCAGGGAAGCGTCCACGCCACTCTGGCCAACGCCCGCATCAAACTTGACCCCCTTCACGTCACTGGAGAAGAGACCGACCTCCACGCCCAGGGCAGCCTGGCCCTGAAAGACAAACAGCAACTGGACTTTGCCGCCAGCGGCTCCATCAACCTGAAACTCGCGGAAACCCTCGATCCCGACCTTACCGCCGCCGGGACCACCACCTTCCAGGTTGAAGCGCACGGCCCGTTGAAGAATCCAGGCTTGCAGGGACAGATCGAATTCCAGAACGGATCCTTATCCCTCGAAGACATTCCCAACGGCCTCAGCCAGTTGCACGGCACTCTGGAGTTCAACCAGAACCGGCTGGAGGTCAGATCGCTCACCGCCATGAGCGGCGGCGGCCTGTTGAGCGTGGCCGGTTACCTCGCCTACCAGCACGGCATCTACGCCGACCTCTCGGTCACCGGCAAGGGAATCCGCATTCGCTATCCGCCCGGAGTCAGTTCCCTCGCCGACGCCACTCTGCACCTGCAAGGTCCGCAGAGCAACCTGTCGCTCGGCGGCGACGTGATCGTCACCCGCTTCTCCGTCAGTCCCGACCTGGATGTCGCCGCCCTGGCCGCGCAGGCCAACTCCGTCCAGGCCATCGCGCCGCCGGACGCGCCCTCGAATCACATCCGGCTCGATGTCCATGTGGTTTCATCGCCGCAGTTGAACTTCCAGAACGCCTACGCCAAGCTGGCCGGAGACGTGGACCTGCGCCTGCGCGGCACCGTCGCCTCGCCCTCGCTGCTGGGCCGCGTTTCCATCACGGAGGGCAGCGCCACCATCGCCGGAACCCGCTACGAGCTCCAGCGCGGAGACATCTTCTTCACCAACCCGGTGCGCATTGAACCCTCCATCGACCTCAACGCAACCGCCCGCGTCGAAGACTACGACATCACTCTCGGCATGCACGGAACACTCGCGAATCCGGCCATCTCCTGGCGCAGCGATCCCCCGCTTCCCGAGGCCGACGTGGTGGCTCTGCTGGCCCTTGGCCGCACGGAAAACCAGCAGCGCCTCTACACCCAGCAGCAGGAACAGTCCCTCGCCAATCCCACCACCAACACCCTGCTTGGCGGAGCTCTTAACGCCACCGTCAGCAGCCGCGTGCAAAAGCTCTTCGGCGCCGGCTCCGTCAAAGTGGACCCCAACTACCTCGGCGCCTTGGGCAACTCCACCTCCCGCATCATCGTCGAGGAGCAACTCGGCCGCAACCTCACCCTCACCTACGCCACCAACGTCGACACCACCGGCCAACAGTTGATCCAGGCTGAAGTCGCCATCAACCGCAACGTCTCCCTGCTCGTGGCCCGCGACGAATCCGGCGTGTTCTCCATGGTCATCAAATTCACCCGCCGCTTCCGATAAGAGTTCAGGGATCAAAGAAAATCCCGGGTGCCCCTGGTCTCGGTTTTGAGACCTGGGATTCGACCCCCATGCATCCCGTGACCTTTCCCGCGAATCTATGTCTATACCGGAAGAACGGCAACCCGCCCCAGGGTGCTCCGCTTGCTTGACGTTTGGGAGTCCAAACAACCCTCGGCGGGTTGCCGCAACGCTCATGCAGCATCATCGAGGAGATTTTCAAATGAATAAAAAGATTCGCACTACCAAAGCTGCAATCCTTGCAATCACGCTTGCCGGAACCTTTTTGAGCCTTCCGCACGCCTCCCTGGCCGCGTCCCAGGCTTCCAGCCCAGCCGCGCAGGCCCCGGACGATGCCGCCGCCGCCCGCGAACTCCAATCCAAACTGAACAAATCGCAGTTCAAGGATCTGAAAATCGACGTTCAGAATGGCATTGCAACGCTGTCCGGCACCGTGGGTCTATACGAGTACAAGGCCGATGCCGACAAGCGCGCCCACAAGGTAAAAGGAGTCACGGCGGTTCGTAACGACATTGCGGTTGCCGGACCCAACGTACCCGACCAGCAACTGAAAGCCAAACTGGTCGAAAAGCTTGAATACGATCAGGTCGGCTATGGGAACGTCTTCGACGCCATCAGCCTGGGCGTCCAGAACGGCGTCGCCACCCTCGGCGGCCATGCGCTCAACTACGTGGCCAGAGACTCAGCCCTGGCCCTGATCAGTACCTATCCCGGAGTCAAAGACGTAGTCGACGATATCCAGGTAGATCCCCCCTCTCCCATGGACGACGGGATCCGCATGGCAGAGTACCGTGCCATCTACGGCTATGCGTTCTTGAACAAATATGCCGTCGATCCCGCAAAGACCATACGCATTACCGTCCAGAACGGCCGTGTCCAGCTTGACGGCATCGTCGACTCACAGGCCGACAAGGAAGTCGTCTTCATACGCGCCAACGGCGTTCCCGGCGTCTTCAGCGTGAAGAATAACCTGCAAGTCGCCAACCAGCCTTCCGAGTCCCCGAAGCAAGCCACGATCAAGTAGGCTCATCTGGATTTCGAGCCATTCGCCAGGCCACGGAGAAGTCCCCCCCTCCGTGGCCGCTCTTTTTTGCGCCCCAACAGACTGGCCCATCAGACTGCAAGCTGCCCATCGGGATTCGAGCCTCGGTTCATCCCCGGACATTCACACATTTGTAACGACAAACCGCGTTTTATTCCTTACACTTATCCCACTATGGCCATCGACGCCCCTCTGACCATCGAACGCAAGCAAGGCAAAGATTCCGGCACGGTGATCTTCCGCCTCACCGGACCCCTCACCCTGCGCAACATGTTCGACTTCCAATCGCTATTGCGAAGCGCCGAGCCGCCCGCCCTCACCATCTTCGACCTGACCGATGTGCCCTACATGGATTCCACAGGCATGGGCATGGTTGTCAATCACTATGTCCGGTGCAAGGGCAAAGGCGTCCAACTGATTGTCGTGGGAGTGAGCCCACGCGTCCTGGAACTGTTCAAGCTCACCCATGTGGACAAGGTCATTCCCCTCGCCGCCACAGTTGAGGAAGCGGAAGCCCGCGGCTGATCGCAAGCCAGTCGGCCGTCCACCGTTCCCCCTCCGCCCTTCAAGCACACGGTTCCCGGCGCTCAAGTAAACTGGAATCAACCATGCCAGGCTTGTGGACGAGGACGCGCACGACGTTGGAGATGATCAAGTGGGAGCATTCCATCTTCGCGCTCCCCTTTGCTCTCACCGCCGCCATCCTTGCCGCCGGCGGCCTGCCTGCCTGGCGAACGATCGCATGGATTCTCGTCGCCATGGTCGCCGCCCGCTCCTGCGCCATGGCCTTTAACCGCTGGGCCGACGCCGATCTGGACGCCGCCAACCCCCGGACCAGAACTCGCGCCATTCCCGCCGGCCTGCTGACGCGCAGGTTCGTCCTCGGCTTCACTGTCCTCGCCGCGCTCGTCTTTGTACTGGCTTCGGCCCAACTCAACCGGCTCACCCTCTACCTGTCGCCGCTGGTCCTTGTGGTGCTGCTGGGCTACAGCTACATGAAGCGCATCTCCCGCTGGTCGCACCTGGTGCTGGGCCTTGCCCTGGGGCTTGCTCCCGCGGCAGCCTGGATTGCCGTTCGCGGCTCTCTGGATCCACGCATCCTGGTGCTCACCGCGGCGGTCACACTCTGGACCGGCGGTTTCGACGTTCTCTACGCCTGCCAGGACTTCGAGCACGACCGCGCCGCCGGACTCTACAGCCTGCCCCAGTCCATCGGCATTCCCGGCGCTTTCTCGGCCGCCCGCGCCATGCATCTGGCCATGCTCGGCCTGCTCGTCTGGTTCGGCTTACTGTTTCATTTTCGTACAGTCGCCTGGATCGGAATTGCCGCCGTTGGCCTGCTCCTGGCCTATGAGCACTCCCTGGTTTCGCCCCGCGACCTGCGCCGGCTCAACGCCGCCTTTTTCACCATGAACGGCGTCATCGCCACGGTCTTTCTTGCGTTTGTTGCAGCCGACCTGTGGCTGCGGAGTTGATTTTCATGCCTTCAGAACGATTCCCTGACGAAATTCCGATCGACCTGTGGTATGGTGCCAGAAAGCAGTCCTTCCAGGCCGCTCCCATGGCCTTCCCTTCAAGAACACCGACAGGAGAATCAGGCACCGGAATGAAGATTGCCATTCAGGGAGAACCCGGCTCATTCAGCCACGAAGCGGCCATGAAACTGGTCGCCGATGCGGTGATCGTTCCGTTTTCTCTTTCCGCGGATGCCTTTGCCGCCCTGGTGAACGGAGCCGTGGAGGCAGCGGCGATTCCCATCGAGAACAGTCTGGCCGGCTCGGTCGCCGAGCACTTCGACCTGCTGCTCGCCCACGATGTGAAAGTGGAGCGGGAGACGCAGTTGCGCATTCGCCACAATCTCATTGCCATCTCCGGCGCCTCTATCGGACAAATCGATCGCGTCTTCTCGCACCCGGTCGCCCTGGCGCAGTGCAGGCGGTTCCTGGCTAACCACTCCAGAATGGAGGCCTTCGCCTTCTACGACACCGCCGGCAGCGTCAAGCAACTGGTTGAATTGCGCGATCGCCACGCGGGTGCAATCGCCAGCGAGGCCGCGGCCCACTACTACGGCGCGCAGATCCTTCAGGCCGGCATTGAGGACAATCCGGAAAACTTTACCCGCTTCTTCCTGGTCCGTCGCACCAAGGACGCCGATGCCGATCCGGAATCCAACAAGATGAGCGTGGCCTTCTCGGTCGAAAATCGTCCCGGCTCGCTGGTCGCCGCGCTCTCTGAACTCTCCAAAATCGGCACCAACCTCACCAAAATCGAGTCCCGTCCCGTGCATGGAAAACCCTGGGAATACATTTTTTATGTGGATTGCCAGATTCACTCCTCTGAGGAAGGTTCGCGGCTTCTTGAGGCGCTTCAGCCGCATTGCGCCATGGTCAAGGAGTTGGGACGCTACGTGGAAGCGCCCCGGCAGACCGAATCCGGGGGCATGGGATGATCGTTGAAGTGGTTCAGAAAGTGGCAGCCTATGCCTTGCTGACTTTATTCAGCGCTTTTTCTTTTGCATGTAAAGTATGTTGCCCGCTCGGATTATCTTCGGATCAGGCCAGCCCGAGGCTCCTAAAGTGCCGTCCGGCCGAAAGTAAATATGCGCCCTAGCGACCTCCTGATCGTTGGAATCTCGTAACGAGATGATTTGGCTTTCCGTCCCAGCGGGTTCGTGTGAAGATTGGGGAATGTGCCTGCTAAGAATGACTTTCGTCAATTCTCCTGATTTGGTCCCGTCCCAGAACCGCCCGTCATTAAACTTTTGGCGCAGTTCCTTTTCGGAAATGCGTATGATTTCGAGTGCGTCCGGGTTAGAATTGACAACCATGGTCACTGTTTCTCAAATTCGCGAGCATCTGGTCGACATGCTGGTATCGCTTGAGCCAGAGAAAGCGCTAGATGCTTTTGAAAAATGGCTAGCAAATGCCTCTTGGAATATGCACCTGGATTCCAAGGCAGGTGCTATTCAAATGGTGGGTAAGCTCCAATTGACACTCGCTGAACTGGATAATTGCAGCATCGACAATGAAACCGCGCGCAACATTTTTCGCGAAATTGCCGTGTCGTTTGACATGGACGAGTCAAACGACACCGGAGTTGTGATTAAGACAGGATCTTCTTCCGTTATCGCACAAGTCATTAACCAGGAAGGACTGTCGGTGATCTTTGGTAAACAACGCGAAGAGGGACTCTCGTATACTCCGTCCCCTCAATCTCAACAGTGATCCAATAAAGCCCCTCGTCCTTAACCTCCATTCTCATTTGGCCGATGAGAACCGCGCTGCGTTCATCGTCTCCTTCGAATAGTGCAGGGATCGTCACAGATTGCATGGGCTGGAGAGATATGTCGAGCGGAGTCAACTTCACGGCGAGTTTTCCCCGGACCGGACCCGATGCCAATTTCAGGATAAAAGTAAAGGAAAGCGCAGTTGCGGGCATTTCCTCAGCCGGACCTGAGATCATGAAACGATCGAAAATTCTGAAGAGCGTCAGTGTCCCATCGGGCTCAAGGATGTGCCTTTCGCAGATCGACGCCACCTGCAAAAACGGGCGTATCAGTAATGGATTCTCAGTCACTTCTACCTCGCGGGAGAATTGTAGAACAATCTTCGGGCAGCGAGCATCTTGGCTTTGAACATGTGTCGGCGTTCCTCCAACGATGAGCCGGGCTAATTCGCAAACTACAGCAGTTTCATGCGGAGGCCAGGTAAACTACTGATCTGATTATGGTTTCTGTAAAGCCTAGAAAGCAAAAGCCATCCTCGCGAAGAGGATGGCTTTTGCAGGCCGAAGAGCGGCCGGGAAACCTAAACTTTCGCTTCCAAATCCGCGATCACGTCGAAGAAGCGCTGGTCGAGGCGGCGATTGCTGGCGATGGCTTCCTTGATGGTGATGTCGGTGATGTCCAGGCCGCGCAGAACGGCGATCCGGCCCCACTTCTTGTCATGCACCATGTCGATGGCATGCAGGCCGTAACGCTGGCCCAGAGTGCGGTCGTAGGCGGTGGGAACGCCGCCACGCTGCGTGTGCCCCAGGTTCACTGAGCGGGTCTCGTAGCCGGTTTTCTTCTCAATCAACTCAGCCAGCGCCTCACCGATGCCGGACAGGCGCGCATGGCCGAACGAATCCAGCTTCGCCCCTTCGTCGATCACCTGGCCCACCTCGGGCAGATGGCAGCCCTCAGCCACCACAACCACGCCGTAATGCTTGCCGTGGTCATAGTTGTACTTGAGCAGGGCGCACACATGGTCGATGTCGATCTCCTTCTCGGGAACCAGGATCACGTGCGCACCGCCGGCCACGCCGGAGGCATAGGCGATCCAGCCGGCATCGCGGCCCATCACCTCCACCACGACCACGCGGTTGTGCGAGTCGGCGGTGGTGTGGATGCGGTCGATGGCCTCGGTGGCGATCATGACCGCGGTGTCGAACCCGAAGGTGGTGTCGGTGCCGTTGATGTCGTTGTCGATCGTCTTGGGTACGCCCACGCTGGGCACGCCGTGCTCGCTGAGGAACATGGTCACCGACTGCGTGTCGTCTCCCCCAAGCGCGATCAGTGCGTCAATCTTGTTGGTTTTGAGAACTTCCTGGACCTTGTCGATGCCGCCGGGAATCTTTTTCACGTTGGTCCGCGACGAGTGCAGGATGGTGCCACCCTTCAACTGGATGCCATCGGTGCTTTCCAGGGTGAGGGGAATCCAATTGTTGTCAAGCACGCCGCGCCAGCCGTTGAGAAAGCCGATGAACTCATCGCCATAGTGATTGATGCCCTTTTTCACAGCCGCGTAGATCACAGCATTCAGTCCGGGGCAATCGCCGCCACCGGTCAACAAAGCAACTCGCATCGTAAAATCTCCTGATCAAATCTGCGCGGCCGCTCCAACTTGCATTAAGCACTGGCCGAGCTGGGAGCAACTCCCTGAACCGTACGTCTGAACCGGGCCAATCGCCGGGTCTCGACGCCTTATCCAGTGTAACTCCGCGCTGTAAAGCAAAATCGTGACCAGGCTCACGCTGCTTGAAGATTTTGCTCTGCCGCATTTCGTTGTTGGGAATGGCGCTTTGCAATGGTTCAATAAGGTATGCCCGGAACCGGAGCGCTTTTGTTGCTGGCGTTTGCCAGCCTGGTCATCGTCCTGTTGCTCGTCCTGCTGCATTTGACCCGGCTGGGATTCCTGATTCGCGCTACCATCCCCGACCGCCCGCGGCAACGCATGTTCATCGCCTCGGTGTCCTTCCTGGTCACATTTGTGGGCGTCCGAATCCTTGTCAGCCTGATCACGCACCATGTGGGGCCGTTTCATTGGGTCACGGTGCGCGGTCACCATATTCATCACCTGGTGTGGGGCATTCTCATCCTGTTGCTGGTCGGTTACGGCTGGCTGCTGGACCTGGGAAGGTCGCACTCGCCGCTCTCGATCTTCTTCAGCCGTCTGATGTCGGTGAGCTTTGGCGTGGGCGCCGCACTCACTCTGGACGAGTTTGCGCTCTGGCTCAACCTCGATCCGGACGCCTACTGGTCGCACGAAGGCCGTCTCAGCATCGACGCCGTCATCGTGTTTGGCAGCCTGCTGGGCGTGAGCGCCTGGGGTGCGCCTTTTTTTCGCGGACTACAGCTCATTTGGAGCAAGCGCGCCCTGATCGCCGGCAAGCTGATCTCGCCTATTCGCCTCGTGAGGTTGCTTCGTCCGCGTAGAGTGCGTCAATCACCGCCGCGTATCGAGCCGTAATGACCCGGCGCTTGAGCTTCATCGAAGGCGTCAATTCGCCCGACTCGATCGCCCACTCCTCGGCAACCACGCGGAATCGTTTCAGGGTCTCAAAGTTGGCCAGGCTGCCGTTCACCTCCCGGACAATTTCGCCGTAAAGGGCAACCACGCGGCTGTCGGCCGCCAATTCGGCATGAGATTTTGCCTCGATGCCGTGATGCCGGGCCCACTCTTCCAGAGCGACAAAATTGGGCGAGAGCAGCGCGGAGATGAACTTGTGCCTGTCGCCCACCAGCGCGGCCTGCGCCACCAGCGCGTTGTTCTTGAGCTTGTTTTCAATGGGCTGTGGCGCCACCAGCTTGCCGCCCGAGGTCTTCAGCAACTCCTTCTTGCGGTCGGTGATGAAAAGGAATCCGTCCGCGTCCAGGTGAGCAATGTCGCCGGTGCGAAACCATCCCTCCGGGTCGAAACACTCGACAGTTGCTTCAGGCTTGTGCCAGTAGCCCGCAAACACCGACGGCCCCCGAACCAGCAGCTCTCCGTCTTCAGCCAGCTTGAGCTCGACGTTGGGCAGCGGAAGCCCCGCGGCGCCCAGGCGGTGGCTCAGGGGCGTATTCAGGGCGATCACCGGCGAGGTCTCCGTCAAGCCATAGCCTTCCCAAAGGGCAATCCCCACCGAGGCGAACCAGAGCGCGGTGTCGATCCCCAAAGGCGCGCCGCCTGAGACAAATATCTTCACCCGGCCGCCGAAGGCCTCGGCCACCTTGGAATAAACCAGCTTCCCGGCCAGCTTCCACATCGGCGAGGAGGGCTTGCGGCCGTCGTAGACGGTCTCGCGGTGGGCGGAGCCGAGGCCAACAGCCCAGGCCAGAATGCGTTTCTTCACCGGCGAAAGCGAGGCTTGCCGCTCCACTTCCTGGCGAATCTTTTCGTAAACGCGCGGCACTCCCACAAGCACCGTCGGCCTGACCTCGCGCATGGCCTTGGGCAACTTGTCGAACTTGGAACAATAGGCCACTTGCGCCCCATGGTTGTACATCACGTAGTCCAGCGCGCGGGCCGTGATGTGCGAAAGAGGCAGAAAGGAGATGCAGGAGTCAGTGGAATTGAAGTTGAAATCCACGCCGCAAATGTTCTGGTTGGCGGCGATGTTGCCATGAGTCAATGCGACTCCCTTGGGCTCGCCGGTGGTCCCCGAGGTGTAGATCAGGGTGGCCAGGTCCTTGGGTTCCACGGCGCACACCAATGCGTCGAACACCGGGTCGCGCTCACTGCCGCGGTCATCGGCTCCAGCCATCAGCGCACTAAACGCAATGGCCCCCTGCGGCGAATCCTGAGATTCCGTCCCTGGGGAATCCATGATCACGATCCGTTCCAGCATCGTCTGGCTGCGGACGGCGTACAGCTTGTCGAATTGCTCGCGGGTGGAGACCACGGCAATCCGGCAGCCGGCATCCCGCACCAGCCCTGCAACCTGCTCACCGGTGAGCGTGGGATAAATGGGCACATCGACTGCGCCAATGGCCAGCGCGGCGAAGTCGGTGACGGCCCACTCCCAGCGGTTCTCGGCGATCAGGGCGATGCGGTCGCCCTTTTGTGCGCCCCAACTGAGAAAGGCTTCGCCCAGGGCTCGGACGCGCTGGTAGATCTGGTCTGAGGAAACGGGTTGCCATTGGCCAAACTCGTCCTGCCAGAGCACGGCACGCGGGTTGGCTGCCGTGACGATACGGCGAAAAAGATCATTGATGGTGGAAATCGGAGCAATTGGTGTCATTGGCTTGAAATAGGGAACGCGGCCAATTCTCCGGCGCGACCAGTGGAGAGTGTATCAGCGCGGAGGGGTGTAAGGATTGCCTGTCCGCACAGAATTCCCTGAATTGCCATGTGCCGCATGAGAAAGCCCGCAGAAAACTGAAACTTCATTTTGCATACTTATACAATTATGATGTATATTTATTCATGCGCGACCGCCGCACCGCGAGCCGCGCTTTCCATCTACCCGGAAACGGCGATCGATTTGGCGACGGAAAGCGATGAAACTGCAAAGACACAACGCGATACGGGACCTGGTGGCCAGTTCATTCGTGACCAACCAGGACGAACTGCGCCGCAAGCTGCATCGCCGCGGCTTTGAGGTGACTCAGGCCACCCTGTCGCGCGATATTCACGAGCTGCGCCTCTCGAAGGGCCCTGGCGGATATTCCATGCCCAACAGCAATGGAGGCGCCAGAGGTAATGGTTCGACCACGGCAGTCGAAGACAACAGTCCGCCGTCCGTGGCTGAAATGATCGAGAGTTTTGGCCTGCGCGTGCGCCAGGCAATGAATCAGGTGGTCGTGGGAACGGTGATGGGCGGAGCCCAGCCAATGGCCGCGGCCCTGGACCATGAGGGATGGCCGGAGGTGGTGGGCACCGTTGCCGGCGACGATACGGTTCTGGTCATCTGTCCAGACCCGCGCCGGGCAGGCGAAGTGGAAGCCAGGCTGAGGATGTTTCTGGAGTCATGACCAACACAGTTCAAACCGCGGTTGTTGGAGTTACAGGGTACGCCGGGGCCGAGTTGGCCCGGCTGCTGCTGCGGCATCCCCGTCTCCAGGGCACGCCTCCGGTCTTTGCCGGGCGCGTGGACCCCAAAGACGCGGCACGCGGTGGTGTGCCTCTCGCCGAAATTCATCCTCAATTGGGCGGCAGCAGCACCGGCGGCTTTTCCGGGAATGCCACCGCCAACCTCAAGCAGGAGCCTTTCTCGTGGGAGCTCCTTGGCAGCCGCGGCGTAGAGGTTCTGTTTCTCGCCACTCCGCACGAGCAGTCGCGCGAGTGGGTGCCCGAGGCGCTTGCGCGCGGTCTGCGGGTCATCGATCTGAGCGGCGCATGGCGGCTCGCCCAGTCAGCAAATCGCGCCGTGTATGGATTCGAGGATGAAGGTTCCGATATGGCTGCGGCGACGCAGGCCGAAGCCGTCTATGGCATGCCCGAACTGCATCGCGCGCGGATCGCAGGTGCGCGGCTCGTCGCCAACCCCGGCTGCTACGCAACTTCCATCATCCTGGCGCTGCGGCCGCTGGTGGCCGCCGGACTCATCGATCTGGACCACGGCATTGTCGCCGACGCGAAGAGCGGTGTAAGCGGCGCGGGCAAGGCGCCGACCGCGAAGACCCACTTCATGTCCGCGGCGGATAATCTGTCGGCGTATGCAGTATTTACTCATCGCCACACCGGAGAACTGCTTGAGCAGATCGGCGTCGACCAAAGCCAGATCGTCTTCACACCCCATCTGCTGCCGATCCCCCGTGGAATTCTCTCCACCATCTACGTCCGCTTCCGCGAGCCGCAAACGCAGGCTGCCGTGGCAAAGGTGTATCACGATTTTTTTGCCGCCAGTCCGATGGTGCGCATCTACGACAAAGTGCTGCCGCAGATTCAATACTCGGTGCATACCAACTATGCCGACATCGGTTTTCACATTGCGCCCGACGGCCGGCGCGCGATCGTCGTCAGTTGCCTTGATAACTTGTTGAAGGGCGCGTCCTCGCAGGCCGTGCAGAACATGAACGTGATGCTTGGCTACGGCGAAGCGGAAGGTCTCGAATGACGCCCGAGGCGGAGGGCCAGGAATGAAGTACATCGTCAAATTAGGCGGGGCGGGCCTTGAGAGTCCATCGCTTCTGGAAGGTTGCACCCGCGCAATTGCGGAACTTGTCCGGGACGGCAATCAGGTTGCCGTCGTGCATGGCGGCGGCGTGCAGTTGACCCGAATGCTCAAGGCGCTTGGCAAACAAAGCGAATTCATCGCCGGCCTGCGCGTCACCGATGCTGAAACGCGCGACGTGGCGCTGATGGTCCTTGCAGGCAAGGTCAACAAGGGTCTGGTCGCCGCTCTGGGCGCGCTTGGGTTACCGGCTGTGGGCCTCACCGGAGGCGACGGCCTGATGTTCCGCGCCCGCAAGAAGCGCGCCTTGCTCGATATTGGCAGGCCCGATCTCGGCTACGTAGGCGAAATCGTCGCCAGCGATCCACGGTGGATCGAGGCTATCTGGCAGTTGAACGGAGTGCCCGTGATCTCCTCGATGGCGCTCGGTTTCGACGGCGAGTACTACAACGTCAACGCCGACGAGATGGCCGCGGCCTGTGCCATTGCCTGCCGCGCCGACGCCCTCGTCTTCCTCACCGACGTTCCCGGCGTCAAGGGCGCGAACGGCGAGGTACTCCGATGGCTGAGCATCGATCAAATCGCCGAGATGGCCAAGACCGCAGTCATCTCCGGCGGCATGTTGCCCAAGCTCAGCGCCTGCCGCGAAGCTCTGTTGAACGGCGTCAAGCGCGTAAGAATTCTGCCCGCGGAGGCGGCCGGCTCCTTGCCCGACCTGTGCAGCTCCCGCGTAGCCCACGGCACCGAAGTCATGGTGGCCTAGCGGTCCCAAGAGAAACGGACCAGGAACGGATCAGGAGAGATGAAATTGTTGAAACTCGATCAAATTCGCGCCGCGGAAAGCCGGCTGCTGCTGCAAACTTATGACCGCAGCCCCATCCTCTTTGTGACGGGTGAGGGTGTTCACATCGTTGACGAGAACGGTACGAAGTACCTTGACCTGCTCAGCGGCATTGGTGTCAACGCGCTCGGCTACGGCCACCCCGTCATTGAAGAAGCCATCGCCCGCCAGAGCCGCGCGCTCATCCATACCTCGAATTTGTATTATCACGAGGGTCAGGCGGAACTGGCGCTGCGCCTCACCGAGCGCACCGGCCTGGATCGTGTCTTCTTCGCCAATACCGGGACGGAAGCATGGGAAGGCGCAATGAAGCTGGCGCGCGTCTATGCCGGCCTCAAGCGCAGTGAAGGCGTCAACATCGGAACGAAGTTTCTTGCCCTCGAGCAGAGCTTTCACGGCCGCACCTTCGGCGCTGTCTCGACCACATTCAAAGAAAAGTACCGCGAGCCGTTCGGCCCCGTCGTTCCCGGCGTCGAGTTTGTCCGCTTCAGCGACGTCGCTGACCTGCGCGCCAAATTCTCGAGCGAGGTCTGCGCCATCCTTGTCGAAGCCATCCAGGGCGAAGGCGGCGTGCGTCCGCTCACGCAGGAGTTCTTCGCCGAGGCCCGAGCCCTTGCCACTTCTACCGGTGCGCTGCTCATCGCGGATGAGATTCAATCCGGAATGGGCCGCACCGGCAAGTGGTGCGCCTATCAGCACTACGGCATTTTGCCTGACATAACCACGCTGGCCAAGCCGCTCGCCGGCGGACTTCCCTTGGGAGCTGTCCTCTGCACTGAAGAGGTCTCTCGCGTGATGCACGCCGGGATGCACGGCACCACATTTGGCGGAGGTCCCCTGGCCTGCGCCGTTGCCATCGCCGTCATTGACTACATGGAGAGAGAGAATCTGCTCGCTCATGCGACTGAAGTAGGCGATTATTTCCAGCAGCAGTTGCGCTCCCTCGCCACTCGCCACAATGCAATCATTGACGTGCGCGGCAAAGGCCTGATGATTGCCGCCGAGCTCGATTCGGCGGAACTCGCCAAGCTCATCGTCGCCGAAATGCTCAAGCGGCACATTCTCATCAACTGCACCAGCGACACGGTGTTGCGCTTCCTGCCGCCGTACATTCTTGAGCACGCACACGTCGACATCGCCATCCAGGCGCTGGACGAAATCTTCACTGAACATGCGGGAGTCCTCAGCGCGGCCCCGCGGGCTTCGCAAACCGCTGCTCTCCCCGAAGCGCAATCCGCAGGAGGTCAAAACCATGGCTAGCAAAGCAACCCTTGAACCCACGGAGGCAGCAATCCCCGTGCAGAAGGATCCAGACATTCTTGCCGCCGCCGCGCGCCTTGCCGGTGAGGACATGTGTTCCATTGCCGACTTGTCCAGCGCCGAGGTGCGCGCCATCCTCAAGCTGGGTCACGACGTAAAGCGCAATCCGCGCGAGTATCGCCATGCCCTCGACGCCAAGCAGATGGTCCTGATGTTTGAAAAGGCCAGCCTGCGCACCCGCCTCAGCTTTGAGACCGGCATCAACACCATGGGCGGCAACGCGATTTTCGTGGATCACACCAGTTCGCCGCTTGGTGAGCGCGAGGGCGTCGCCGACGTGGCGCGCAACGTCGAGCGCTGGGTCGATATCATCGTGCTGCGTACATACGCACACGACACCATCGTTGAGATGGCGGCAAACTCGCGTGTGCCCGTGGTCAATGCGCTCTCGGACTTCGAGCATCCTTGCCAGGCGCTGGCGGATTTCATGACCCTTGAAGAGCACTTCGGCTCCGCGGCCGGCCTCAACTTCACTTATCTCGGCGACGGCAACAACGTGTGCCACTCGCTAATGCTCACCGGCGCAAAACTGGGCGCCAACGTCACCGTAGCCACGCCGCGCGGCTATTCGCCGGACATCGAGATCGTCACCCTCGCCCGGGAGACCGCCGAGGCCAACGGCTGCGAGATTCGTCTGCTGCAGGACCCGCAAGCTGCCGTCGAAGGCGCCGATGCGGTCTATACAGATGTGTGTGTCAGCATGGGTTTCGAGCACGAGTCCACCAAGCGCGCGCCGATCTTCCGTCCGTTCCAGGTGAACGAAGCGCTGATGCAGAAGGCTACGCCTCATGCCGTCTTCATGCACTGCCTGCCCGCGCGCCGCAACGCTGAAGTCACCGACGCGGTGCTCGACGGCCCGCAGTCCATCGTCTTCGACCAAGCGGAAAACCGCATGCATTGCCAAAAAGCTTTGCTGCTTCTGCTGCTCGGCGGCTTGGCAAACACGGCGAGCTTCCAGTGAAGCAGGGACTAGGGACTAAGGGACTAGGGACTAGTCGTGCAGTATTGAGCATTAGTCCTGGGTCGACTGCGGGGTATCACCAATGCAAGATAAGTTTTATGGAGATAATCGGGATTTGGTGAAGTGGGGAACCTTGGCTAACCTTGCGTCTCAGCATGAAGTCAAGCAGATCCTTCAGGTCTTGTATTATCGCCCGAATCTTTGGCCTCGCATTGAAGTCGATCGGAAGGAAGTGGAAATTGCAAAAGAAGTAATTCAGCATTTTCGGAATACGAAATCCATCTGCGGCTTGGAATCCTCTGTTCCAGTGCATGTTTTGGGGGAGACATTCACTGGTCGGCACCAATATCTTGCATATTTGATTGGTGAGATTAAGGAGAGAAATCTCAAGCCTGGGATTGTTTTTCTTGATCCAGATACCGGTTTGGAACCTCCGAGTCGGAACGCCAATCTCGGACACGTTCTCTACGACGAACTGAATGAGATTTGGAAGAATTTGGAAGCTGGGGATGTCTTGGTGCTTTATCAACACAAGACAGGAATGAATAACAACGACTTCATCACGCCGAAGTTACAGGAGTTTGTCGATGCACTTGGGATTGATTCTACTCAAGCAAAGTATGCTCACGCTCCAAGATTCAACACAGCGAACGATGTAGCCTTCTTTTACGCCAAGAAGGAGTGACTATTAGGCCAAAGGAAACGACGGCGGGTTTTTCGTCCCTAGTCCCTAGTCCCTGTTTTAAGGAGCTTTTCATGGCAAAGAAAGTAGTACTGGCATGTCCGTAATTCTCGAATCCCTGCCCGTCGGCCAGAAAGTCGGCATTGCCTTCTCCGGCGGGCTTGACACCTCCGCCGCCCTGCACTGGATGAAGCTGAAGGGCGCCATCCCCTACGCCTACACAGCCAACC
>Ga0255349_1000111_pt1 | contig 33430 bp, 25 predicted proteins | sample CBST25v15metaG_FD_189947 | JGI IMG/M metagenome (GOLD analysis project Ga0255349, IMG submission 189947) | Peat soil microbial communities from Stordalen Mire, Sweden - C.B.S.T-25.v15 | ecosystem: Environmental > Terrestrial > Soil > Wetlands > Peat | place: Sweden: Norrbotten County, Stordalen...
GTCCGTGACCGGATGAAGATGTTCTATCCAATGAACGAACGTGGGCCGGGAGGCCCACGCTACAGCCGGCCAGGAGGCCGGCGCTACATTTCCAAAAGGAACATTTTCATACGGCCAAAGAACTAGTGGATTCTTTCGATCCTGTGATGTGAGCTTCATGCGATCCCACCCATCGCAGAGTGCGCGATGGATGGGGCACCCGACTTCTGATGACGTTGGAGCTGCTTTATAGCTGGGCGATGGGAAGGCGAATGGTGGCGCGGGCGCCATCGCCGTCGTCGCGGTTTTGGAGGCGGATTTCGCCGCCGTGGGCGCGGGCTATCTGCTGGGCCAGGGCGAGGCCAACGCCGCTGCCTGCCGGCTTGGTGGTGTAGAAGGGGACAAACAGGTTTTCAGTGTTGGCGATACCGAGGCCGCGGTCCTCAATCGTCACCAGAAGGCTGGAATCGGCCAGGGTCCAGCTTGCACGCACAGGCTGTGAGCCGTTGGCCAGAGAAGCGTCGACGGCGTTGGCCAGCAGGTTGATGAACATCTGCTCCAACTGATCGGGATCGGCGTGGAGAATGGCGGCCGGTCCGGGTTCGAGTTGAATCAGCAGGCTCTGGTCAGACAGGTTTCCCCGCTGGAGGTGTACCACCCGCTCGAGCAGCGGGCCCAGTTGCACGGGCTTGAGATGCGGAGGAGGCAACTGGGCAAGAAGCCGATACGACTGAACGAAGCGGTGCAGCGCATCGGCGCGGCTCTCCACCACACCCAGGCCGCGGCGAAAATCATGCAGAACAGCGTCGTCCCCTTCCATGTTGTCCACCCGCGCCAGCAGGCTTCCGGCGATGGACTTGATGGGCGCGAGCGAGTTGGAAAGCTCGTGGCCGAGCACGCGGATCAACCGCTTCCAGGCGATCTGTTCCTCCTCCTGAAGCGGGAGGCTCACGTCCGCCAGCAAGAGCAGCGTATGGGGCACGCCGTCCTGGCGAAAGACGGCCTTGCGCAGGAGCCAGCGCGTGGGTTTTGAACCGAAAGTGTGAATCGACTGGTCCGGCGCGGCCAGCAGGTCTTCCAGACCGAGTTCGCGGGCGGTGTGTCCAAAGGAACGGGCATACGTGAGGCCCAGCAGTTTGACGCCGGCGTTGTTGACCAGTTGAAGCAGGTTTTCGCGGTCAAAGGCAAACAGGGGCGCGTGCATCACCTCAAGGATGCGGGCCAGCAGCGCAGTGGCCTCGAGCGAGCGCACGCGCTGTTTTTGCAGGAGATCGGCGAGAGCATTGACCTCGGCAGCCAACTCACCAAATGCGTCTTGAGAGCCGGCTCCGCGGGCGCGGAAGGAGTAATCGCCTTCGCGCAGCGACGACACGACATTGGAAAGCGTCTGCAGCGGACGGACCATGCCTTCAATCAACGCCGCGGCCATCAGCACGAGGTAAAGCAGCAGGCAGCCCGCGATAAGAAGCGCGGGAGCGAGGTCGATTGGATGCTGGTAGAGAAGCAGAGCGGCGAAGACGAGCGCGGGCAGCGTGAGCAGCAAACAGTAGAGCCACGCCCGGCGAATGGCCGAGCGCCGACGCCGGCGGGCATGTTTTTCAGAGCCCATATTTTTCGATGCGGCGATAGAGCGCGGCGCGGCTGAGGCCGAGGGATTCAGCGGCCTGGGAGATATTGCCATCGCAACGGCGGAGCACCTTCTTGATGAGCAGGGCCTCGACTTCGTCGATGCTCATGTTCTCAAAGGACTGGGAAGAGGACCGCGCGGCAGCGATGGCGAGGTTGGCCGGCTCGACCTGATCGCCGCGGCAAAGCAGCACGGCGCGTTCGACGGTGTGCTCGAGTTCGCGCACATTGCCCGGCCATGGATACTGCATCATCTGCTGCATGGCGGCGGGAGAAAAGCCGTTGACCTGTTTGCGATAACGAGTGCGATTGCGGCCAAGAAAGTGCATGGCGAGGAGCGGAATGTCTTCGCGGCGATCGCGAAGCGCGGGCAGATGAATCTCAACGGTGTTGATGCGGAAGAGCAGATCTTCGCGGAAGTTGCCGGCCTTGGCCTCCTCATCGAGCAGTGCATTGGTAGCGGAGAGAATGCGCACATCGACGCGACGGGTTTGCGAAGAGCCCACGCGCTCCAGTTCGCCGGTCTCAATCACGCGGAGCAGTTTGGCCTGCTGGCGGAGGGGGACGTTGGCAATCTCGTCCAGGAAGAGCGTGCCGCCGTTGGCCAGTTCGAAGCGACCGATGCGATCGGTCCGCGCATCGGTGAAGGCGCCCTTTACGTGGCCGAATATCTCGCTCTCGAAGGTTCCCTCGGGCAGCCCGCCGGCGTTGACGGCCACCAGCGACCGGCTGGCGCGGGGCGATGCGGCGTGAAGCAGCTTGGCGACGATTTCCTTGCCGGTGCCGTGTTCGCCGGTGATGAGCACGTTGGCGTCGGAAGGCCCGACCTGCGCAATCAACTCAAGCACCGGCTGCATGGAGGGCGCGCCGGCCACAAACTCCGGCATGCCTTCGGCACGGAGCAGTCGATTCTCGAGTTCCAGTTGGCGTGCGCGGCGCAGGGCATGATGCAGCTCGGCGTGAACGCGGACGAGCGAGAGAAGCCGCTCATTCTCCCACGGCTTTTGCACAAAGTCGCGCGCCCCACGCTTGATGGACTCGACGGCCAGATCGATGTTGCCCCACGCGGTCATCACGATCACCGGGATGCGCGTGTCGATCTCCTGGATGCGGGCGAGCAGATCGAGGCCTTCCTGGCCGGAGGTTGTGTCGCGGGTGTAGTTGAGGTCGATCAGCAGGACGTCGTAGTCGCTCTGGCCCATGGCTTCAAGCAGGAGCCGGGGCGAGCGGACGCAGGTCACGTCGATGCCTTGCGGGGCGAGCAGCAGCTCGACAGCCTCGAGAATGTGGGGCTGATCGTCGGCAACCAGAACACGAATTCGCTCTTGCTTATTTGGGATTTTCCGCCTCCACTGTGCCGGCTCTGGCGTCGGCAATCGAGATGCCGTATTCCTCAAGAATGGATCCAGTGGCGCGCCGAACCTCGATCCGCGCCTTTTCGTAGGCGGTCTCGGCGGTCACCAGCGCCAAATCGGCCAAACTCAAATCATGCTCGGATGAGAGGGTCTGCTGGTTCGATCCGACGCCGAGTTTCTGCTCCTTCTGCATGATATCCAATGTCTTTTGTGACAGGTCGCGTGCCTTGCGCGCCGCATCCACGCGGCTTGCCCCTTGCTCCAGAGCATAGCTTGCGTTGCGGACTTCAATGCGAATCTGCTTCTTCCGCTCCTCGAGATACACCTGCGACTGACGATACTCGAGCTCGGTGCGGTACTGATCGGCCTTGGCAATGCGGTTGCGCAAGGGCACGTTCAACTGAAGGCCGACCTGGTATTCAGGCGAGGAGTAGTTCAACGCGTTCTCCACCGCCCCGCCAAAGCCGCCAGGGACGGTCGAGCCGCTGGAGGGACTGGTTGTGCCGCCGTATCCCGTTCCGGCATAGAAGCCGTACGCGGAGAGCGTGGGCAACAAAGCGTTGCGCGCGGTCTTTCGACTGAGTTCACTGTTTTTCAGAACCAGGGTCGACTCCTGCAGCTCAGTACGATTCTTGAGCGCATCCGCAATCATATCCTGCACCGACTCGGAGCTGGGCTGAATCTGAGTGCCGATATGGTCAACCGGGACCACCGGCATCTCCTGCAAAACAGGATCGTCGAGCGAGCGGGTGACGGCGTTCTTCATATAAAGCTCTTGCAACTCAAGATTGGTGCGGGCGACAGTCAGATCCTGCTGGCGATTGGCAACTTCCCCCTCCGCCTTGAGCACATCCATCTCCGGAATTGCCTGCAGCTCAAGCTGTTTGCGGCTGAGGTCAAGGGTCTGGGTGGCAAACTGCACCGAGCGTTCATCCACCTGCTCCTCATCATAAGCGCTCACCAGATCCCAATAAAGATTGCAAATCTGAGTGACGGTGGCGATGACCTGGGCGCGAAAGGCGATGTCGGAAACCTTCTGATTGGTCCTGGCGATGCGCAGAAAGCGCAGGTTCGGCCCCAGTCCAAAGCCGGCCAGCAGTTGCTGTTGGACTAAGACCTGGACATAGGAAGTCAACTGCGGATTGATACTTTGATTGGGGCTATTAAAAGTCTGGCGGTTGTTGTTCCACACGACCTGCAGACCGCCTCCGGTAGGAAACGCCTCCTGATAGGAGAAATTGCCCAGGATGGTGTTGTCGTGGATGACTGGGACGCCGTAGACCGTCTTGTTGGGCAACAGTTGCGTGAGGTGATCCACATAGGCGTTGGCAGAGATGAGCGGATCGTAGCTAGAGACGGAGGTTCCAGTACCCAAGGTTGAAGTAACCAGGCCCGAAGCTCCGGCGCCCGCGCCTCCCGCGCCGCCGCTGGTGCCGCCGGCCCCGCCTCCGGCGCCACTGCCGAAGACACCGGCGCCGGCTCCGCCGGGGGTTCCCGAAACGACGCCGGTATTGACGCCGCGCACGGAACCACCCGCCTGGGTGCGCAATATGTCCATCTGCGCAATGGGGATGTTGTAGCGGGCAATGACCAGATCGAGATTGTTTTCGAGGGCAAGATCAATAGCGTTTTGAAGGGAAAGATAGAGCTTGCCGTCCCGCACCAGCGAATCGAGGCGCGGAGAGTTAGCCAGGCTAGGCGGGGCAACCGACATGCCGCGATAGGCGTTGATGGGGTTGCGCGAGGGCCGCAGCATTTCGTTAAAAGGAATCTGCGCGGCGGGCGCCTGCGAGGCCGCGGCTGCCGGTGCGGGCGTCTGCGCGGACGCCGGCGAGGGCGAACTTGGCGCAGGCGCTGCCGAAGGCTCGACGGCAAGGGCAAGGTTCACCTGCAAAAGAAGAATCGCAGCGAGGGCCTGCATGAATTTTGCCGGTTTTGCTTTCGCTTGGTTCACTTGGCGTTGACCTCCGTTGCCCTTGGTTCAAGCGCCTCATCGCGCGTGAGCCAGCCGTCGCGCAGTTCCAGGATGCGTTTGCCGAAGCGCGCATTTTCCTCGGAGTGAGTCACTTGGACGATGGTTGTGCCTGCGCGGTTGAGTTCGCAAAAGAGATTCATGATCTCGCGCGCCTGCGTGGAATGCAGGTTGCCGGTGGGCTCGTCGGCAAGCAGCAGCGCGGGAGCGTGGACGACGGCGCGCGCAATGCCCACCAGTTGCTGCTGCCCTCCGGAGAGCTGCGAGGGAAAGAGATCTTTTTTGGCGACGATCTGGAAGCGGTCGAGAATATCGGCCACCATCGCCTGCCTTTCCTTGACGGGCAGATTCTTGTAAGAGAGCGGGAGGTCGATGTTTTCAGCCACAGTGAGATCGTCCAGCAGGTGATAACTCTGGAAGACCATGCCGATACGCTGGCGGGCGAGATCGGCGCGCTGTTTGCGGTTGAGTTTGTGGACAGGAGTTTCGCCGAACCAGTACTCGCCGAGCCAACTGTCATCGAGCAGGGCGAGCACGTTGAGGAGCGACGACTTCCCTGCCCCGGATGGGCCCATCACGGTGACGAACTCGCCTTCCTTGATCGTTATGCCAATGCGGCGCAGCACCCAGGTTTCGGTGTGGCCGGTTTTGTAACTGCGTTCTACATTTTTCAATTCGATCATGACGATGTGTTACTCCGATCTCAAAGCTAGAATGGGGTCAACCGCGGCGGCGCGGCGAGCGGGCAGCCACGCGGCGATAAATGAGGCGGCAGCAAGCACGAGCACCACCGCGGTGAAGGTGAGGCCGTCGTGGGCCTGGACGCCAAAGATGTAGGTGCGGGCGAGGCTGACCGCAAACCATGCGAGTATTCCGCCTGCAGTTAGTCCGAACGCGACCAATAGGAGAGCGCGCCGCAAAACGAGGCGGAGGATGTTGGCCTGCGGAGCGCCGAGGGCAATACGCAGACCAATCTCGCGGGTGCGCTGCGCAACGGCGAAGGAGAGCAGGCCATAGAGGCCGACGGAGGCGATCAACAGCGCGAGGCCGGCGAAGGTTTCGAGCAAGTGCGCCGTCAGGGTCTGGCTGCCGAAGGAGTCTTCGACGGCTTCGTGAATTGTCTTTACATTGGTGGTGGTGGCGTCGGGAGCGACTTCATGGAGGGCTTTGTCGAATTGCGCGCGGAGAGAATCGGCGGGGATTGCGCCGCGAATGGCTACCTGAATGAAGGCTGTTGCAATGCCATAGAGCGGGGTTCCGGGCTCGGTCTGCGCCAGACAGAAGTAGATCTCCGGCTTGGTGGCATCGGTGACCTTCAGCTGCTTCACGTCGCCGATGACGCCCACGATCTGCATCTCGGCAAACCGGCCCTTGCCCATAAAAAAGGTGTGTCCCAGGGGATCCTGATTGGGAAAGTACTTGTTGGCAAACGCCTGATTCACGACCACCACCGGGGGCGCGGAGGCTGTATCGTCCTCGGTAAAGAAGCGGCCTCGCAGCATCGGAATCCCCAGCGCATCCACAAGGCCCGGCGAAGCCAGGCGGCCGTCTCCCCGCGGCGTCTGTCCGCCCGGAGCGTCCTGGTGATCGATGTCCCCCATAATAGTTACCGCAAACTCCGCGCGCATAGGCAGTACCGAGCTGAGCGCGGCCACCTGGACGCCGGGAATCGCCCGCAGGCGCTCGAGCAGCGGCAGATAAGAGCCGGACACGATATTGGTCTTCGTATCGGCCGCATCGTCGGCCTGGTGGGCGGTTCCATTCAGGATGATGCCGCCAGTGAGCACGTTCTGCTGGCTGAAGCCGAGCGGAACCTGACGCAGGGCGTGAATGGTGCGCAGAAAGAGACCTGCGCCAACGAGGAACACGAGAGTGAGTGCGAGCTGCGCTACGACCAGCGCTTCGCGGGTGCGATTCTGGCTGGCGGAGGCGGTGGTGGTGACGCCGTGAAGGCTGCCCTGCACATCGCGGCGCATGGCGCGTAACGCGGGGAAAGCGCCGACGAGAATTGCAGTAAGAAGCGTGAGCGACGCGAGGCAGACAACGACCCGCCAGTCGAGATGAACGGTATTGGTGAGCGGCAGGTTGCGGGTGATTTGATGCCAAAGCAGTTTGATGGCGGATTGGCCGAGGAGCAATCCGAAGATGCTACCGATGCTGCTGAGCAAAAGGCTCTCGACGATGGTTTGTTGCAGCAGACGAGCGCGGCTGGCGCCCAACGCGGCGCGGACGGCCTGTTCGCGCGTGCGCGAAACCGCACGCGCCAGCATGAGGCTGGTGACGTTGAGGCAGGCCAGCGCCCAGATGCCGAAGACCACGGCATAGAGCAGCATGAGCGGCGTGCGAACCTGCTGGCTCAGCGACTGCTGGTACTCCGCGACCCCGATTCTAGGGGGTATGGATGGGCCGTCGGTGGTGGCCTGCTTGGCGATGACGGCCTGCGTGCGCGTGAGCTGATCGGTGAGCTGGGCAATCGTCACGCCGCTGGGCAACCGCGCGTAGAGATCTCCCCACGCCGCCTGATCGCCACTCATTGAAGAGCGGCTGGCCGGCTTGAGCGCGGCGGGCGACCATATCTGCATCTGCTCGTCAAAGGGAAATGAGTAGCCCCTGGGCATGACGCCGAGAATGGTAAAAGGCTGGCCTTTGATGGTGAGCGTCTTGCCTGCGATTTGAGGATCGGAAGCGTAGAACTTGCGCCACACACCCTCGCCAATGAGCACGACGCGATTGCGGCCGGGATCGTTTTCATCGTCGCGGAAGGAACGGCCGAGAATGGGCTGCACGCCGAGCATAGAGGGCAGGCCGGCGGTGACTTCAACCTTCTGCGCCTGAAAGCGGCCTCCGGGAGCGACGATGCTGGCCATGGAGCGATTCATGACCGCACCGATCCGCATTCCTGGGCCCACGGCGTCGCGCAATTGCAGCATGTTGGCGTAGCTCATCATGTAATACTGTTCGGAACCCGCGCCTTTGATTTCGACGATGTGTTCCGGCTGCGCGTAGGGCAGCGGACGCAGCAGGATTCCGTTCAACACCGTGAAGACGGCGATGTTCGCGCCCAGGCCCAGCGCCAACACGGTCACTGCGGTGAAAGTGAATCCAGGCGACTTGCGCAACTGCCGCAGCGCGTATCGCACATCCTGAAGAATCGATCGCATCGCAAGTCTCCTTTTTTATTCGGTTCGCAGCGCCTGCATAGGTTCAATGGAAGCGGCGCGGCGAGCCGGGATGAATGCCGCAGCGGTGGCGCAGAGGACGAGCATCAAGGGTGCGCCGACAAGGGCCATGGGATCGTAACTGCCTACGCCATAGAGCAGGCTCTTCATCAAATAGCCGGCATAGAGCGCGGCGGGAATGCCAAGGAGCAGGCCAACAAGGATTTGCCAGAGCGCACCGCGCAACACTATAGCTACTACGCTGGAACGCGTAGCGCCGAGGGCCATGCGGATGCCGATCTCACCGGTGCGGCGGGCAACGAAGTAGGACATGACCCCGTATAAACCGACGGAGGCGAGGATCAATGCAAGGACGCCGAAGAGACTGGTGAGTTGCGCGCTCATCCGTTCCCCGTTGAAATTGCCGGCTACCTGCGCATCGAGAGAACGAAGATCCATGACGGTTAAATTGGGATCGATGCCGGCAAGGGTACGACGAATGAGCGCGTCGGCATTCTGCTGCGGCTGGTTGAAGTTGAGGATGATGGCGTTGATGAACATGGACTGCGTTTCCCCCGCGTTCATTTCCGGCTCCTTGTATCCGGTGAAGGGTTGCGTGAGCGGACGCAGGTAAACCGGGCGCACCTCGTCGCGCGGGTTGTTCATCTTGAAGTCGGCGAAGACGCCTACGATTTCAAAGCTTGCGGAATACTTCCCGTCGTCGATGCCGAAGTGCTGCCCGATGGGGTCTTGATTGGGGAAGAAGCGCTTGACGAAAGTCTGGTTGACCACGGCAACCTGCGGCGAAGTGGCCGTGTCCTGCGCGGTAAACCCGCGGCCGCGGACCATGGGCACGCCGATGGAATCGAGGAAGCGGGTATTGACGCGGTCCCAGGTGGAACCGCATTTGTCGCCGGGGTGCGGCGCAGGATGACCCTGTTGAATGACGCACTCGCCCCAGTTGTCGCCTTCAAGCGGGCTGTAGAGAGCCATGCCGGCGTTGGTTACTCCTGGCAGCGCGGAGAAGCGGTCTTCAATTTGGCGATAGAGCGCGGGCACGCGGTCGATGGTGTAGCCGGCGCCGGCGGGATCGAAGTGCAGCACGTAACGGTTGGATGTAGCGATGCCGAATTTCTGGTGTTCCAGATGGTTCAGCGACTTGGTCATCAGGATTGCGCCAGCCAGCAGGACCACCGACAGGGCCGCCTGAAAAACGACGAGAGCTTTTTGCGGCAGCGAAGAGCGGTCGCGCATTGATCCGGCGCCCCGATTGACGCCGCGCAATGCTTCGGCGGGCTGCGCATGGGACGACAGCCACGCGGGGCCGGCGCCAAACAGAATGCCGGTGGCAAGCGAGACCACAAATGCAAAGCCGAGTACGTACAAGGATGGATTGGCTTCAATGGGCAGGTTTGTTGCATCGGGAAAGGCCAGGGCCAGAATCGTGCGCGATCCGGAATAGGCAACGGCCAATCCCGCAAGCCCGCCGATGCAACTCAACAGCACACTCTCGGTGAGAATCTGGCGGATGACGCGGCTGCGGGCCGCTCCGAGGGCCATGCGCACGGCTACGTCCGCGCGCCGCGTTGTGGCCCGCGCCAGCATGAGGTTGGCGATGTTGGCGCAGGCGATGAGCAACACGACCGAAGAGAGAATCATCAACATCTTCAGGCCCTTGCCTGTCTCCTGCTGCAGGTTCTGGATGCCGCCGCCGCCGGGCGTGAGAACTACGTGCATTTTGGGGATGATGGCCGTTCCACCGTTGGCATTGAGCTGCGGGCGCGAGTAGAGCCATTGCCGCAGCGCCGCGGTGAGCTTGGTCTGCAATGCGCCGATGTTGGTTCCGGGACGGACTCTCCCTATTGGATAGAGCCAATGGGATTCAGGATGATGGAGGATGGCGCTGGCTCCACGCACGTATGGCTCCGTTTGGATGGGCATCCAGAAATCGGGCGGAGAATCCGTGACCCGGTCGCCGAAAAATCCGGGTGGGGCGATGCCGATGACGGTGAAGGGCCGTGTCTGAATGAAGATCGTCGACCCAATGATGGCGGGATCGCCGGCATACTCACCCTGCCACGCCTTGTAGCTTATAACCGTTGCGGGTGCGGAGGTGGGCGTGTCGTCGCTGTCAGTGAACACACGGCCCGCATAGGGTCCAAGGCCCAACGTCGAGAAGTAGTTGCCGGAGACGAATTCGCCGTGCAGGGATTTGGCTAGCGCATTGCCACGGCGCACACTCCACATGCCTTGCCCGGCTTGCACCGCAGCCAGTTGCTCAAACTCCGGCGCGGCGTTCTTGAGGTAGAGAAACAGATCGGTGGAGAAAATGGAGAAATCGCCCGTGTCGCCGGCATCGCCAGGGAAGCCGCCCTCGACACAGCAATCGTCATTGTCGCCGATGCGGTAGAGTTGTGCGGGATCGGCGACGGGCAACGAACGCAGCAGGATGCCCTGGACCAGCGTGAAGATGGCCGTGTTTGCGCCGATGCCCAGCGCCAGCGTGATGATTGCGGTCAGCGCGAATCCCGGCGACTTGCGCAACTGGCGCAATGCGTAGCGGACATCCTGAAGCAATTGATTCATCGTGTAAATCCTCCGTTGGCTTTTTCGGTTGGCGTTCCGCGATTCCGTGATCCGAAGTTGCGTGCTACTCGTTTCTGAGCGCTTGCATGGGCTCAATGGAGGCGGCTCGGGCGGCTGGAATCAGCGCGGCGATCAAGCCCGCAGTAAACAGCAAGAGCGCCAACAAGGCGAAGCCGCCAGCCTCTTTTTGCGCTTCGAAGTAGATCACCATGCCGATGAGCTTGCGAGCCAATATTGTGAGCGTCAAGCCGGCCACCGTGCCTGCGGCAAGCATCCATGCCACGCGGCGTAGCACCATGCCCAGGATGCGGCTGCGAGTAGCGCCGAGAGCCATGCGGACGCCGATGTCGCGCGTCGATTGTTCGACTTCGTGGCTGACAAGGCCGTAGAGGCCCACCATGGCCAGCGTCAGCGCCAGGCCGGCAAAGATGCCGAACAGCCGGCTTTCCATGCGCTGAAAGACGAGGGTGTCGTCAACCACTTCGGTCATCACCCGGGGATTGTCGAACGGGACGGTCGGATCGGTTTCGTGGAAGGCGCTGCGCAATGCGGAGACGATCCGCTTTGGGTCGCCATCGGTGCGCAGGGCCAGAGACATGTCGTTGAGGGCTCCGATTCTGTCCGCCACGGGAAGCTGCTCGGCGAGATAGTCCATCTCGGCCATGGGGCTGGCTTCGATGTCCTGGCGCACGTTGCCCACCACGCCGACGATTCCGGACTTCTGCTCGGATTTATCGCTGTCGTCGATATGCTGCCCGACAGGATCGATTCCGGAGGGCACGAACTGCTTGACAAACGCCTCGTTGACCACCATGCTCGACGACTTGTTTGTATTGCGGTCGAGGGATGGCGAGAGGAAACGGCCGTTCTTGATGGGAATGCCCATGGCCTCGAAGTATCCCGGAGTCACAAATCGGAGTTCGGCAAGCGTCACCTGGTTGGGCGGATAAGGAGGCTGACCGGTGAGATGCACCTCGGAGTTTGTGTAGGCGCGATCGATGGGCATCATATTGATGACGCCGGCGGCGCGCACGCCGGGGATTTGCCGGATACGCTCAAGCAGAGGGTTGTAGAAATTGGTTAGCACATCGCGATGCTGATAGCTGGCCTGCGAGACGGCAATGCGCACGGCGAGGATGTGGGATGGATCGAAGCCCAGATCGGCGCTGCGATAGCGGACAAGCACGCGCACCAACATACCGGCCACCACCAGCAGCACCATGGTGAGCGCCACCTGGGTCATCACGAAAGCTGAACGTAGGCGGTACTGACCGCGTTGCTTACCCGCGCCGCCGCCCGCCTTCAACACGCGGTTGGGATCGATTGCGGAGAGGCGCAGCGCAGGAAGCAGGGAGGCGAGCAAGCTGGTGAGGACGGCGATGGCCAGCGCCGCTCCAAGCACCGTCCAGTTCATGTGAATGTCGGCGCCGCGTTGCAGGGCCTTGACGAGGAACGCACGCATCAGATCAAGCATGAGCGAAGCCAGCAGGACGCCCGCGGAGGCTCCAAGCAGAGCCAGCAGCAGTCCCTCGGTAAGCACCTGACCGAGCAGCCGGCGGCGACCCGCGCCAATGGCTACGCGCATGACCATCTCGCGTTCGCGCTTGACTCCGCGCGCCATTAGCAGACCGGCAATATTCACGCAACCGATGGCCAATACCGCAAGAACGGCCGCAAGCAAGGTCCACAACGGGCCTTTCGCCTTTTTGTCGACGCTGCTGGCAAGGGGACCAACGGAACCGGTTCGGCCGTTATCGGAGTCCGGATGGAGACGGCCGATCTCGCTCAGAACATGATTGCGCTCAGCCTGCGCCTGCTCGAGGGACAGGCCATCGTTGAGCCGCCCCACCAGGCCGAGCCAGTGATGGCCGCGCTGTTGCATCCAAGGCTTGTCGATGTGCAGGGGCCGATAGACAGCGTTGCTCGCCGAGAGCGGGAATCGAAATCCAGTGGGCATCACGCCGATGACAGTGTTGGCCACTCCGTCCAGCCGAACGCTTTGGCCAATAACGCCGGCCTGGCCGCCAAACTGCTTCTGCCACTCTTCGTAGCTCAGCACGATCACGTCGTTGCGCCCGGGCTGCTCTTCGCCGGGAAGAAAGGTGCGGCCAAGCAAGGGCCGCACGCCAAAGACATCGAAGAAATTGTCGGTGGTAATAATTGCGGTCAGCCGGACTGGGCCGGAGCCTGTCTCCAGGTTGGCTAGATTGTTGTTAAAGGCGGCCAGGGCCTTGAAGGAATGAGTCCATGCGCGTTCATCGCAGTAGGAGGGCCAGGAGTCGGGCTGGGTGTAGCCGCTGTGGCTGCGGCTGACGATGGAGACGATACGTTCAGGGTGCGCAAAAGGCAGCGGGCGCAGGATCACATTGTCGATCACGCAGAAAACAGCCGTCGCCACTCCCACACTCAGGGCCAGCGTGAGCACCACGGTGAAGGCGAAGCCTGGCGCGCGGCGAAGCTGCCGCAATGCATAGCGCAGGTCATGAAGAAACGTCTGCATCTCTAATTCTCCTATTCGGTTCGCAGTGCCTGCATGGGATCGACGGAAGCGGCGCGACGGGCGGGGATGGAACATGCAAGCACCGCGACCAGACACAGCACGGCGGCTACGGTTGCGAAGGTGAGCCAATCTGTGGTCCCGACGCCGAAGAGCATGCCGCGCAGGAACCGTGTGAGGACTAGCGAGACAGCAATGCCAGCGATCAAGCCGAAGACAGTCAGGCGGAGCCCCTGGCCAACTACCTGGCGGAAGATTGCTTGCTTGCTTGCTCCGAGTGCAATGCGGATGCCGATTTCATGGGTGCGCTGCTTTGTGGTGTAGGCAACGACGCCGTAGATTCCGACGATGGCGAGGATGAGCGCAAGCAAACCAAACGAACCGGCGAATACCGCTGCGATGCGTTGGAAGACGCTTCCCATGCCCATACTTGATTTGAGGGTGGTTACGTTGTAGAGGGGGAGATTGGGATTGAGATCGGCAACTGTGCGCTCAACCGCCGGGGCAAGAGCCAGAGGATCGCCCGCGGTGCGGATGTGGAGGATGGCTTCGCCCTCGAAGTTTTGATACATGGGATACAAGACCAGAGGTTCGGATTCGGTGACAAGACGGCGGTATTTTCCGTTAGCGGCAATGCCAACGACGGTTAACCAATGACCCGGCCAGAGTTCTATCCTTTTGCCAAGCGCGTTTTGTCCGGGCCAATAGCGATCGACAAATGCCTGGTTGACGATGGCTACCGGCTGGGTTGCAGCGTTGTCCTGGTCGGTGAAATCTCGTCCGGCCAGCAGAGGAGCGCGCAAGGTCTGGAGGTAGCCAGGGGAAACATCGCCGCGATCGACCTCGATGGTTTCATGGGGACGGCGGACGTACCCCTCGGGCAACACGCCGCTGGAGTGGATGGTGAAGCTCAGCGGTGAAAAGTCCCCGATGGCGGCGGACTGGACGCCGGGAAGTTGCTTGATCCGAGCCACCAACTGGCGTTGAAACTCGACGCCCGTCTTGTCGTTATAGCCCAACGGATCGAGGTCGAAGGAGGCGACAAGGACGCCATGCGGATCGAATCCAGGATCGGATTTCTGCGCGTTGTCGAGGCTGCGGACAAATAGCCCAGCGCAGGCGAGCAACAGCAAGGACAGAGCGACTTGCGCGACGACGAGACCGCCGGCAAGGCGCGACTTTTGCAGGCCGCCGGAGGTATTGAGCGCCTCATCCTTCAAGACGGTGATCGGCGAGAGGGCGGAGGCGCGCAGGGCCGGAACGATGCCGGAGACTAAAGCGGTAACGATGGAAACGAGCATGGTTGCGAGCAGCACCGTGCTATCGAGGCTGCCGTTGATGGCAAGCGGAAGCGTGGTTACGGGCAAAAAGGTAGCCAGGGTTTTGGCTGTCCAGACGGTGCAGATGAGCGCGACTGCGCCGCCGGCAAGCGCGATCATGAGGTTCTCAATCATGAGTTGGCGGACGAGCCTCCACCGGCTTGCGCCCATAGATAAGCGAATCGCGAATTCGCGGCGACGCGTAACGGAGCGGACGAGGAGCAGATTGGCCACGTTGGCACAGGCAAGCAGCAGCAGGACTGCGGCGAGCGCCAGCAGGATGGGCAAGGTTCCAGACAAATAGACATTGGCTCCAAACGGAGAGCGCCAGAGCGGATCGGTGGAGATTTGATTCGCTCCCTGGTGTTCTGTTGGATAGCGATCGACAATGCGCTGCATGAGCAGGTTGAGCTCATTCTCAGCCTGGCGGTGATCCACTCCCGGCCGAAGCACGCCAAGGACGTTGAGCCAGGCTGCGTCCCGGCGTTGAAGTCGGTTTGAACCCCAGATCTGGCGCTCCATGCCGATCGGCATCCAGATATCCGTGCGCAATCCCGACTTGCATCCCTGAAAGCCCGGCGGAGCAACGCCGACCACCGTGTAGGGGTGGAGATTGATCTCAATCGTCTTGCCGATGATGGCAGGATCGCCGGCAAAGCGGGTTTGCCACAGATCGTATCCCAGCACCGCCTCTGCTTTGCCCGCGCTTTCATTCTGAAGGTTCGAGATGAGGGACACGCCGAGGATGGGCCGGACACCGAGGACTTCAAAATAGCTTGCCGAGGTGGCCGCCCCGTAGATGCGCTCCGGCTTGCCGCTACCGGTGATGTACATGAAGTCGTCGTGGTAGCCAAGCATCCCGGAGAATGTGGTTGCGTGATCCCGAATGTCAACGAAGTCAGGGAAAGAAAACGGCGGGCCGGGATGCTCGCTTCTTTCTCCGCGCATGATGGTGAGCATCCGGCCGGTCTGAGCAGCGCCGGGGACGGGGTTGAACAGGGTTGAACGAATCCAACTGGCGATGGTGCTGTTTGCGCCAATGCCCAGGGCCAAAGTGAGCACCGCCGTCAGCGTAAAGCCTGGCGACTTGCGCAATTGGCGGAAGGCATAGCGCAGGTCTTGAAGCGAGTTCTGAAAGAACATGGCTACGCCTCCACTTCTTCTTCGAGCTTCTTCAGTTCCTGCTCCGAAACCACCTTTCCGTCGAACAGGTGTACTTCGCGCTGTGCGTGCTTGGCGAAACGGGGATCGTGCGTGACCATGCAGATGGTGGAACCTTCGCGATGCAGATCGGCGAGCAGATGCATGACGGCTTCGCCGTTTTTGGAGTCGAGGTTGCCAGTGGGCTCGTCGGCGAGCAGGATGGACGGAGAACCGGCCAGTGCTCTGGCGACGGCCACGCGCTGCTGCTGGCCGCCGGAGAGTTGGGCGGGATAGTGCCTCATGCGATGAGCCATGTTGACGCGCTCCAGGGCATCCTTGACGCGGGCCTTGCGCTCGACAGAGGGCATTCCGGCACGATACGTGAGCGGAAGTTCAACATTCTCCTCGACGGTAAGGTCGCCGATGAGGTTGAAGCTCTGGAAGATGAAACCGATCTCCTGGTTGCGGATGCGCGAACGGTCACCGAAACTCAGGTTCTCGACAGGATTGTTGTTGAGCAGGTAGCGGCCGCCGGTGGGCGTATCGAGCAGGCCGAGGATGGAGAGCAGCGTGGACTTGCCGCACCCCGACGGACCGGACATGGCGACATACTCGCCGCGCGAGATGGTGAGGTGAATGCCGGAGAGCGCGTGCGTCTCCACTTCGTCGGTGTAGAAGACTTTAGTGAGATCCTCGATTTCAATCAGCGTGTCGTTCGATGCCATTCAATCCCCCTTCGTCGGTGGTCAGTGGTCAGAGATCAGTGGTCAGTGATCAGTTGTCAGTGATCAGTTGTCAGTGATCAGTGATCAGTTGTCAGTTGTCAGTTGTCAGTTGTCAGAGATCAGTGGTCAGTTGTCAGTTGTCAGTGGTCAGTGATCAGTTGTCAGTTGTCAGTGATCAGAGATCAGTGGTCAGTGATCAGTGATCAGTTGTCAGTTGTCAGTTGTCAGTGACCGGGTGCCAATGATCGCCGTTTGCTGACCACTGACCACTGTTCACTGACGACTGTTCCTATTCCAGCCGGATGCGGTCCACGCTGTCCTCGCGCGACATGTCAGAGAGGATCACTGTGTCGCCTTCCTTCAAGCCTTCAAGAACCTGAATGGCGTTCACCGAGGCGCGGCCCACCTTGACCGGTACGCGCACGGCGCCCTTGCCGTCGGGGTCCTCCTTGAAGAGGCTCAGGGTGGAGTTTTCATTGCCCAGAGCCGGCCGGCCCACCTGGAGCACATTGGTCAACCGCGCCAGGTCGATGGTGCCATCCACGCTCAAACTTGGTACCGCTCCCGGCGGAAGCGGTCCATCCAGTTCTACGTCAACGGTGCGCGTTCCGTTCACGACGGAAGGATCGATTCGGGTCACGTGGCCGGGAATGACGCCGTTGTGCGTATCAATGGAGGCGGGTTGGCCGATCTGGATGTCGCGAGCCTGGGTTTCGGCAATCTGGAGAGCGGCCTTGAGCTTGTCGAGCTGAATCACCTCGGCCACCGAGGTTCCCGCGGTGACGTGCTGGCCCACTTGCACCGGAGTCGCAAGCGGCGCCAGCACACCGGAGATTCCGGCCCTGACTTCAAGCGCTTGCGACTGCTTCTGATAGAGGTCGAGCAGGGCCTTGGCCTGGTCAATCCTGGTCTGTGCGGAAGCAAGCTGGACCTTGATCGCGCTCTGGTTCACATCGAGCTGCTCATGACTGAGCTGATGCTGCGTGGTCAACTGGTCGGCCGTATTCTTTGACTTGCTATAGGCAAGGCCGGAGATCACGCCCAGATCGTAAAGAGCCTTGTCGGTCTGCGCCTGCAACTGGTCCTGGGTATAGTCGGAGTTGACCTGGGCGGCGGCGGTCTTCTTGTCCATCAGCGTGCTTTGCAGGGTAGCCTGAAGGCTCTTGTAGTCGGCCTGTGCGGCTTTTAGCGCCAACTGAGCGTTGAGAAGCTCCTGCTGAAGTTGCGGATCGGCCAGGTCCATCAGGATGGTATCCGGAGTGACCTTGGCGCCGGGCAAGACGCGTATGCGAACCACGGTGGCGTCGGTCTGCGCGGGGATGAGCTCGATCGAGTCCTCTCGGGGGACCAAAGAGCCGGTCGAGCCGCGCACCTGAATGGTCAAGTCCGCACGTTTGACCGTGTCCGGCCAGATGGTGGAGCGATCCACCGTGGGCGCGGCGGGCTTGAGCCGGGAGACACCAAACAGGGCAACCGCTAACATAACCACCGCGACGCCGGCGAAGATCCAAAACCGGCGCTTCCGTTTCTGCAATAAATCTGGGCGAGCGATATCCATCACACCTTGCTACAGCACTTGCCATGCCAAAGGGGGAGATATCTCTTGCATTGAAAACAAAGAGGTTATCCAGATGATGGGCTTGCGGGCCTACGCGGTCAGTGACCGCTTCCGGTGCGGCAGTGTTCGATTCCGGACAGTGGGGGAAGCGGATCGGGGAAGGAACTCCTTAACAGTCCGTGGTAAAACTCGAGAATTCTGAAAACCTTCCCTCAGGGGCTGAAGCCCATCCTTTATTTTCAACGTCTTACGGCACGACTAAAGTCGTGCCCTTTCAAAACACGGCTTTTACCACAGGCTATTAAGAGCCTGTGGCAGAAGTCGCAGTCTGGCGGAAAGCATCCCTTGCGGCTAAAGCCCGATTGATTCCTGAGGCTTTATGGCACGACTAAAGTCGTGCCCTTTCAAAACCAGACTTCCACCACAGGCTGTTAAGGTTGCTGCTCGGACTTGGGGGCTGCCCCGGTCCCAGGTTACAGACGTTCGACGGCGAGCGCGACGGCGTTGCCGCCACCCAGGCACAAGGAGGCGATGCCTTTGGTTTTGCCGCGCCGCTCAAGGGCATAGAGCAGCGTGACCAGCACGCGCGCTCCACTGGCGCCGATGGGATGTCCGATGGCTACCGCTCCCCCATGCACGTTGACCTTGGCCGGATCGAGACCCAGATCGCGGTTCACGGCCAGGGCCTGGACGCTGAAGGCCTCGTTCAGTTCGAAGAGGTCCACGGCATGGAGCGGCCAGCCGGCGCTGACGGCAACCTTGCGTACCGCCTCAATGGGAGCAAGACCGAACCACTCCGGCTCACCGCCGCTGGTGGACTGGGCGCGAATCACGGCGATCGGTTCAAGGCCAAGTGCTTGCGCGCGCTCTTCGCTGGTGACTACGAGCGCCGCGGCTCCGTCGCTCACGCCGGGGGAATTGCCGGCGGTGACCGTGCCGTCCTCAAGAAAGGCCGGCTTGAGGCGGGCGAGGATCTCGACGGTGGTTTCGGGACGGATGGTTTCGTCGCCGTCAAAAACCCATGGCAGCGCACCATTCTTTGCCGCTGGAATCTCCACGGGCAGAATTTCGTCGCGGAAGAAACCGGCCGCCGTGGCCGCGGCAGCGCGGCGGTGCGACTCGCATGCGAATGCGTCCTGCTCTCCGCGGCCAATACCGTACTTCGCGGCAATCTTCTCCGCGCCCACGCCCATGTGAAAGCCGTTGTAAACCTCCCACAGGCCGTCGAAGATCATTGAATCCACCAGCGCGCCATTGCCCATGCGATAGCCGGACCGGGCCTGGAGGAGCAGGTAGGGAGCGTTGGTCATGGACTCCATGCCTCCGGCTACAACGATCTCGGCATTCTGCGTTTGAATGGCCTGCGCGGCCAATGCCACGGCCTTGAGCCCCGAGCCACATACCTGATTGATGGTGAAGGCGCTTGCCGCCGGCGATAGCCCGCCGTGGATCGCCGCCTGGCGCGCGGGATTCTGGCCAAGGCCGGCCTGAAGGACGCAGCCCATGATGCACTCGTCGATTTGACCAGATTCGACTCCGGCGCGGCGCACTGCCTCCCACACCACCAGCGCACCCAACCGCGGCGCGGAGAAGGACTGAAGCGACCCCTGGAATTTGCCGACCGGTGTGCGCACGGCGGAAACAATCACTGCGGTTCTCATCGGTGGCTCTCCCACAGCGGTGTGGAATCAATCTCCAGGGACTGTGCATTTGCGTCAGCGCGAGAGTGTTTCAAGAGCGTGTTGCACAATGGCTTGGCAAATGCCGGTTGCAATCTTCAGGGGCCAAAACCCCTATTTTACGGCCTTTTCCCGGCACGGCTGAAGTCATGCCCTAGAAAGAAACAAGATTTCGATTGTGCTGCAAGTTCAACAATCCAAACCGAGACAGCGTGTTCGGGTAAAAGCAGCGCGTTAGCCCCCGCTGAAGCGGGGATAGCGAGTTAGCAGGTTAGCGGCGGCATCGCTGGACGCAGTTTCATCCCCCGCGGGTCGGCAACGCCAGTGGACGACTGATACAAAACCGGTTTTTTAACCGCGCTCCAAGAGATACCCCCAAAAAGTGTTCGCACTGTAGCACGCAACCTTTGCCCGATGAAAATCGCATGCGGCAATCTCTCGCAGCCGGACGCGTGGTATGCTGTCGCCAATAGAGTCCAGGTCTCCGGCTGGCTGCGAGCTGTGAGAACCTGTCCTGGTTATACCTGCCCATGGCTGGGAAAGCCATATGAATGCTGGGGGTTTGACGATGGCTCATAAAGTATTCATCTGCCATTCCTCGAAAGACAAGCCGGTTGCGGATGCCGCGTGCGCGGCGCTGGAGGCACAGCGGATCAGTTGCTGGATTGCGCCCAGGGACATCCTTGCCGGCATCGAGTACGGCGATGCCATCATTGAGGCGCTTTCAGAATGCCAGATCGTTTTGCTGATCTTCTCTCAAGCTGCCAACGGCTCTCCGCAGGTTCGACGCGAGATAGAGCGAGCCGTCAGCAAGGAAAAGATCATCGTTCCATTTCGCATCGAGAACGTATTGCCCTCCAACGCCATGGAATTCGCGCTCAGCAATACGCATTGGCTGGATGCGCTTACCCCCCCCTTGGAGCGCGCGCTCTCAAAGCTGTGCGAGACGATTTCACGGCTGCTTCAGAGGCAACAGCCCGTGCCTGCGCCGGAACCGGTTTTTGGACCTCCACCGAAGCAGCCCGATGTAGAGCCCAGCGCACCGGAAACTTCGATTGGGTCGAAGCGGAAAACAGGCTCGAAAGGTTTTCCAGGGTGGGCGTGGGGAGCTTTGGCTCTGTTGGCGCTGGTTGCGGTGTTCGCGGCAGGCCGGCTCTTTGGGCCGCATTCGCAACCGCTGCCTTCACATGAACCGTCCCCACAACAGTTGAGTGAGCACGCATCAACGCCCGACGCGAATTCCAACTCAGCGGAAGCGCGGCCGCCTGCTGCGAAGCTGCCGAGGCCTGCGCCCGCGGCGAATTCCAATCCGACCGATCAAAAGCCGGACTTTCAGGCGCTTGGCCGGCAGGCCGATGCACTCTATGCGCAGAAGCGCTATGCGGAAGCTGCACCGCTTTACGAGCAACTCTGCAACAGCGGCAATACGGGTGACTGCGGCCGTGTTGCTTCCATGTACAACAACGGTCTCGATCTTCCCGCTAATATCCCTCGGGCGATGGAATTTGCATCCAAAGCCTGCGATGGAGGTTTGGCAGACGATTGCCTGACTGCGGCGATGGATTACGAGATCGGGGCGGGTGTGCCGCAGAACTACTCCAGGGCGCTGGCGCTCTATACCAAGGCCTGCAATGCGGGCAACGCTATGGGGTGCCGCAAGGAGAACGAGATGAAGCGGGACGGAAAGGGCGTCGCAAACAACGGATCTCGAGCCAATGTGCCCAGTTCCAAGAGTGCTGAGGATTCCGCCAACGACTTCGACAAGCTTTTGAGAGGGACAGACAAGTGAGCAGAATGCCCGTGGATTTGACGCATTTGTAGTTGGAGGGGCTACTGGCTGGAGCCTGCTCACAGGCCTTAGATGCGCCCAGCGGCGCGGAGATCGCGGATTTCATCGCTGTCGAAGACCCGCGAGCGGATCAGGAACCTGAGGCCCTCCGGCCCATCCAGCGAGAACATGCCGCCGCGTCCCGGCACTACGTCGAGAGTCAGTTGCGTGTGCTTCCAATATTCAAACTGGCTGCGGCTCATGTAGAAAGGCTCGCCGTCCACGGCGCCCAATTGCACATCCGAGTCGCCGACAAGGAGCTCGCCGCGCTGGTAGCACATCGGGGAGCTGCCGTCACAGCAGCCCCCCGACTGGTGAAACATCAGCGGCCCATGCTTGTCGCGCAAAGTTCTAATGAGGTGGATGGCGAGGTCGGTCGCCAGCACCTGCGCAGGTAACTCCGCCATAACTTCACCTCATCGAACAAGTCCGGCTAGGTCCGTGACCGGATGAAGATGTTCTATCCAATGAACTAACGTGGGCCGGGAGGCCCACGCTACAGCCGGCCAGGAGGCCGGCGCTACATTTCCAAGCCGGCGCTACATTTCCAAAAGGAACATTTTCATACGGTCAGAGACCTAGAAGAAGCCAAGCTTCTTGGGGCTGTAACTCACCAGCAGATTCTTGGTTTGCTGATAGTGATCCAGCATCATTGCGTGGGTCTCGCGACCTATGCCCGACTGCTTGTAGCCGCCGAACGCCGCGTGAGCGGGATAGGCATGGTAGCAGTTGACCCACACGCGTCCGGCCTGGATGCCGCGGCCCAGATGGTAGCAGCGATTGGCGTCGCGGCTCCACATTCCGGCGCCGAGGCCGTAAAGCGTGTCGTTGGCAATGGCCAGGGCTTCCTCCTGCGTCTTGAAGGTGGTAACGGAAACCACGGGGCCGAAGATCTCCTCCTGGAAGATCCTCATGCGGTTGTTGCCGCGGAAGACAGTGGGTTGCACATAGTAACCGCCCTCCAACTCTCCACCCAGGTGAGCTCGCTCTCCGCCGGCCAGCAGCTCCGCGCCCTCCTTGTGACCTATGTCGATGTAACTCAGAATCTTTTCCAGTTGCTCGCTGGAGACCTGCGCGCCGATCATCGTGGAGCTTTCCAGCGGACTGGCCTGCTTGATGGCTGCCACGCGCTTGAGAGCCCGCTCCATGAAGCGGTCGTAAATGCTCTCCTGGATGAGCGCGCGGCTGGGGCAGGTACACACCTCGCCCTGGTTCAGGGCAAACATGACGAAGCCCTCGATTGCCTTGTCAAAGAAGTCGTCGTCTTGCTGGCAGACATCCTCAAAGAAAATGTTGGGCGACTTTCCGCCTAACTCAAGGGTAACTGGAATCAGGTTCTGGCTGGCGTATTGCATGATAAGGCGGCCCGTGGTGGTTTCGCCGGTAAAGGCGATCTTGGCTACACGCGCACTGGAGGCCAGCGGTTTGCCGGCTTCCAGGCCAAAGCCGTTGACGATGTTCAAAACGCCCGGCGGCAGCAGGTCGCCGACCAACTCGGCCCACACCAGTATGCTGGCCGGAGTCTGCTCGGCCGGCTTGAGCACCACGCAATTGCCGGCGGCGAGGGCCGGAGCCAGCTTCCAGGTGGCCATCAGAATGGGAAAATTCCACGGAATGATCTGCCCCACCACGCCCAGCGGCTCATGGAAATGGTAGGCTACCGTGTCGCTGTCGATTTCAGAAAGACTGCCCTCCTGGGCGCGAATGCAGCCGGCAAAATAGCGCCAGTGATCGACGGCCAGGGGAAGATCGGCTGCGGTGGTTTCGCGGATGGGCTTGCCGTTGTCCCAGGTCTCGGCCAGGGCCAGCATATCGAGGTTGTCCTCCATGCGCTGGGCAATCTGGTTGAGGATAATGGCGCGCTGCGTGGGGCTGGTGTGCCCCCAGCCCTCGCGAGCCGCGTGCGCCGCGTCCAGCGCCAGCTCGATATCCTTCGCGTTGGAGCGCGCAATCTCGCAGAAGGGTTTCCCGGTAATGGGTGTGACATTTTCAAAGTACTGGCCGGAAGCGGGCTCAACCCACTTGCCGCCAATGTAGTTGCCATAACGCGGGCGAAAGCTCACATGTTCACTGAGCTTGCCCGGATGCACTGCCGCAGCTGCCGCCATCGAAGTGTCCTCCAGGGAGAAGTGCCGCGCAGGTGCAGGCGCAGGGGACGCGGCTGGAGAATCATACACTCATCCCTGCCATGATCGGCAACTCCAATCAACGACGCGTTTTGAATGAATTGGCAAGCTGACCCGCACTCCATCCATCTCCGCCCCGGAATTGGCACGGGCTATCGCAGGCCGGACACCTGGTCGCGTGTCCACTCGACCCATTCCCTCCGTATCCCGAGTCAAAGACCACCGCGCCGAATCCGGGTTTGCGCCCCCAACAGTCCGTGGTAAAATTCGAAAATTCTGAAAACCTTCCCTCAGGGGCTAAAGCCCATCGTTTATCTTCAGCGTCTTACGGCACGACTAAAGTCGTGCCCTTTCAAAACACGACTTTTGCCACAGGCTGCTAACCCTGGCCAACATTGTGAATCCGTAAAAACTACATCATGATTTCTTTTCACAATCCTCATTTCTTCCTTATGTCTTATTTGCGTTACTTAGGTTAATCCGCAACGACCGGACCACATCAGGCAGCAGGTGAATCCACCCTTGGGATTCGACACGGCCAGCTCGGCCGTGTATCGGTGGAGGCTTGCCGGTAAGAAGATTGGACCGGCCAGGGTGTCGCGTTCTGCTTGCATTGTTGGCTGCAATCACGCTTCGTCATTCAACAGACATCATTTCTTTGGGAGGATATAGTGCCGATGAATCTCAACCCGAATCGCATTTTTCAAACCGTGGCCGGAACCGCAATGGCATTCGCCTTGATCGCTGGCGCGCAAACGCCGGCTCCGCCAGCACCGGCGGCAACCCCGGCGCCTGCGCCAGCGGCCACTCCGGCGGCAGCTCCTGCTGCGGCAGCCGACCAGCCAGCGGCGGCTCCCGCAGCGCCTGCGGCGCCCACGTGGAGCGTTGGGCCCATGGACATTAGCGGCTTTGTCGACGGGTACTTCAGCGAAAACTTCAACCGCCCAACCGCCTCCGCCAATGGCCAGGTCAACGACCTGTACAACTTCAACGACAAGACGGACCAGTTCAACCTGAGCGCCGCCAAGTTCACGTTGAATCACGATCCCGATCCGGTCGGCGCTCATATCGACTTGCTTTTCGGGCGCACCAACGACCTGATCAACGCTCCCACACCCAACAACAGCTCCACCGATCAGCTCAACTACATCGAGCAGGCATTCCTCAGCCTGAAGCCGCCAAAGGCCAAGGGCTTCGAACTGGACTTCGGCAAATTCGTCACTTCGGCCGGCGCGGAAGTGATCGAGGCGAAGGACAACTGGAGCTACTCTCGCTCTTTGCTGTTCGTTTGGGCGATTCCGTACTGGCACTTTGGCGCGCGCACCTCCCTGCCTGTCTCCAAGACGGATACGATCGGGTTGCAGATCGTGAACGGCTGGAATAACGTATCCAAGTCCAATGGCGGCGCAACCGTTGGCCTGACCAACGCGCTCACCAAGCCCAAGTACGCCTGGAGCCTGAACTACTACGTCGGCCCCGAGAACGCCAACACCACTTCGGGCATGCGCAACCTGATCGACACCACGCTGCTGCTGACGCCTACGCCCAAGTTCAATGCCTACTTCAACTACGACTACGGCCAGAACCAGGATGCCGTTACAACGATCACCACGGGGACAAAGACAACCACTTCAGGCGACACCAAGTTGAACACCTGGCAGGGCATCGCCGTCGCCTTCCACGAACAAGCGACCGGCAAGTCTGCCTATGCAGGCAGGTATGAGTACTTCACCGATCCTGAAGGCTTTGAAACTGGCACCGCGCAGCATGTGCAGGAATTCACCGCGACTTATGAGTACAAATGGGTCGAAGGATTGCTGACTCGGCTCGAGTACCGCGGCGATTTTTCCAACGTGGCCTCCTTCCACAAAGCCGCTACCCAGATGGTGGATCAGCAATCCACGTTGACGATTGCCTTAATCGCCTTCTTTGGGCCAAAGCGGTAAGAAACACTAACTCGCAGTTCCGGCCTGATCAGATAACTGGTCAGGCCGGGAGCTAGCGCCAATCCGATGCAGGCATCTCCGTTCTTGCTCCGGTGTGTCCGCTCCACATTTCGGTTTCCTCATTTCATCTTTATCGCTTCAGCACTAGGATTCAGCTAACTCAAGCAGCTTACCCATTGGGCCCGGACAAAACTTGCGGAAACGGGCGAGCCAAACGAAGATCCCGGGGGCGTGCCGCCGGGAGCGAACTCAAGAAACTCACCTTCCAGGAGAATGCACATGGCAGATCAAAAAGCACCACAGATGCAGGCCACCCTGGGCCTTACCGGGCTGACCAGCAACGCAATGGCTCTCATCGCCCCCGGCGCCTTTCTTTGGCTCACCTTTTACATCCAGGCCACTGAGGGCACCACCTCGCCCGCCATGTGGTTTGGCATTGTCCTGGCCTTGCTGCTCTGTCTGGCCACCGCCGTTGCCTATGCCGAGATATCCAAGCTCTACCCCGGCACCGGATCCAGCTACTACTACGCCGAGCAGGCCCTCTTGTCCCAGGACAAGATGTTCAAGTACGCCCGCGTCGCCAAGTTCATCGTCGGCTGGGGCTCGCATCTCTACTATTGGGTCTATCCCGGCGTGATGGTGGCCACCACCGGCATCTTCGTCGGCTATGTCGTCGGCTTCCTCTATCCCAACTTCCTCAGCGGCTCCAATCCGGGACCGGTGTTCATGGCGCTGGTGGCCATCGCGTTCGCCTTCTTCGTCGCCTGGATCGCTGCCAAGGGCGCCGGCGCTTCCACCGCCGTCAACCTCGCCATCAACGTGATTCAGATCTCCGCGCTGCTGGTCTTCAGCGTGCTCGCGCTTGGCTACCGCTCCAGCCATCCCGCCGGCGCCCCCGCCTTCCAATACGACTCGCAGACCATGGCAACCTACGACTATCAGTTCGCCACCGCCAAGGACGGCACCACCGTCCGCGACGCCAGCGGCAACCCTCTGCCCTTGCTCGACGCCTCCGGCAAGAAGGTTCCCTTCACCATCGACTATCCGGAGAAGGATTCCAGCGGCAACTTCCTCAGCCACGGAACCGCAGCCTCAGTGATTGCGCCGCACAAATTAAGCTTTATCTTCATCCAGGCAACCGTCGCCATTCTGATTCTGGTCGGCTTCGAATCGGTGACCTCGATGGGAGGCGAGGCCAAGAACCCAACCAAGCATATTCCCATCGCCGTCATCGCCTCGCTGTTGATTCAGGGGGTGGTCTGCTACCTGATCGAGTATTTCGCGGCCAACTACTTCCTCAACTCCGGCTATACCATGCAGAGCGCCGCGAATTCAGCGGCTCCCATCGGCGACATGATGATCATCGTCGGCGACGCCCTGCTGGGCCACGGCAATGGCCACTACTTCATGCTGGCTGAAGCCTTCACCGTCTTCCTGGCGCTGATCGGCACCACCCTGAGCTGCATGAATACCGGCGCCCGCGTCACCTATGCCATGGGCAAGGACGATGAGGCGCCCGAGCACTTCGGCATCCTTCACGCCAAGTCACTGTCGCCGCGCAAGGCCATCTGGACGCTGGCCGTCATCTCCGCGGTGATCGGCGTCATCGCGGTTTCGCTGGTCTTCGCCGACGGCAGCGCTCCCACCGACGCCGCCATCGCCGCGCTGCCCCACGGCATCTTCTCCAGCTTCGGCTACTCCAGCCACGACGCCATGGCGGGCCTACCCAACTCTCTGCTGGCCATCACCCTCACCTCCAACTTCGGCACCTTCATCCTCTACGCGCTCAGTTGCTTCCTGTGCATCGTGGCCTTTCACAAGCGCCCCGACTACAACGTGGTCCTGCATCTGCTCATCCCCGGTTTCGGCCTGCTCGCCAACCTGGCCTGCATGACTGCCTACCTCATCGTTCCCTTCCTGGGATACGGCACATGGAAGGAGCCTTACCTGGCCCTGGGCATCTCAGGCCTCTGGGCCATCTACGGAGGAATTTACTTCCTGCGATCGTCAAAGGCTAAAGGAAAGGCGGTCCTGCTTACGTCCAAGTAGACTGCTGCAACCGCTGGGTGGAAACTGCCCGCGGTTGCACATGTCTCAACCAGAATCGATGATCCGCAACGAGAGGCCGGCGGTTCAGCTCACGCTGATCCCCGGCCTCTTTCCTTGCAGCGGAAGTCCAGCCGGGGCATTGGTCTTCAGTACCTCAATATCGGTGATTGCGTTGTTTATACAGAGATCAATCATCTTTCACTTTTGTGCTTTTCTGCTGGGTAGATTGCTTTTGCTCAGTGGCCAAGATGGTGGTGTTGCCGCCGATGCGCGTGTCTGTGGTGGGATGCTGGAGCGCATTGAGGATTGCCGGGGGCAGCCCGTCAGCGCCAAATCGCGCCGTGTAAAAGGCGAAATCCGCGAAGTCGCCTTGACCAAAGTGGCTGGATTGGGCATCGGAGGTGTAGGGCTTGATGAGGCTGGGATCGTCGACGGCACGGCCGAAAAAGACGATAGCATCGCGCAGGGTATGGCCGTTTGCCTTGTAGGCGTAGATGCCGATGCCCTGCCGGGTGACGAACTCCGCAATGAGCACCAAAGGCTGAAGAGCGAAACCCTGGTAGTGGGTGGCGTTCTCGTGGCGGGCCATCTCCTTGGGGAAGGCGCCGCTGCGGTCGATCTCAGCGATGGCTTGCACGTAAGCCTGAATGCCGAAGCGGTAGAGCATGTCGTCAGAGGCGGTGACGCCGATGGCGGTTGCGGCGAGCGCGCGCCAATAGTGATGATTGTTATCGGAATCGCCAGGCTTCTCAAACGAGATGTCTTTGCGGGCGGCGGTGTCAAGCCAGGCGGTGACGCGATGTTGCTGAGTGGGGTCAAGGGTCGCATCGTTGACGAGGACGGAATCGGTGACCCCGGCGGAACTGAGCGTCCACTCGACTTGATACCACGCCTGTGAAGACTCCTGGCGGTCGTAGTCGAGCAGGGCGTGTGCCTGGGCCCAAGCGTCGAGTTGGGCAAGCCCGCAAGCGGATTCGGCGTGGCTGCCGGTGGCGAGGTACTGGTTCATGCCGGCGGTAATCCGGCTTTCGAACATTCCGTAGATGCGAGTGGCGGCCGCCTCGGCGGAATTGGTGGGGCCATTGGAGCCGGTGAGATAGTGGCGCGGGATGTTCATGCGACCTGTGGGGGCGGCGACGAGCGGCATGGCGACGCAGGAGCGCAGGCTCTTGATGGCTTCAAGCTCAACCGGGTTGACGGTTGACTTGAGAGCCGCTTGGCGGGAGGCAACGTCAACTACCGAGGCGTGAGGGTCGTTGACGCGCTGGCCCAGGGCGGGGAGCGCGCATGCGAGGGTGAAGAACAGGATTCCCGGAAACTTCATGTCCTATGATTTCACACGGCGCATCGCAGAATCGCAATTGCACTCAGCAAGGACGCCACGCGCCAACCCAAGAAGGGCAATCATATACTTCGCTGAATGATATACCGAGGGCCAGTGACAAGGCAGCGCCGATAAAAAGCCCCTCCAAAGAGGGTTTTTTAGGCAGCTCGAAGCTCCTGCCACTCGTGTTTCTCGTCCATTTTAAGGACGATTCTTTTCCTTTTCCGCGTTGTCTTTATCTCTTCAATGATGGACTGGAAGATTGAGCGAGCGCACTCTACCAGGTGGAGATCTGCTGAAAAGACGCAGTAAGAAAGCCGAGCAAGCTTTTGTCCCTGCGCCGACAGTTGCTGTTTATCGTTCTCAATCCGGGAAAGTGTTTCTGGTTCTATGCCCAAGAAAGAACAATATTCGGTACCCTTCTTCCCAAGTCGCTTGCGAAGGAAGCGAACTTCGTTCCCCGCTAGATCGCAAGGAGACAGCACGATGTCCCGTGCAATCAATTGCATAAGTTGCTGGAGTGCAGGAATCTCAGCGATTTTGTGTCCATTTTCGTCCACAAAATACTTAATTCCAATGAGATAGACGTTATCTAGTCCACTGTCTACGAAATGGAAGGGCTTCTCCTCGGTCGCAAAGTACTCCTTGCGCACCGCCTTTACGCTTGATTCTGTCAAGATTTCCTTGGCTTCCATCTTGTCAATACCTCAAAGGTACGAGTGGTTGTATCCACAGCGATCATTATTGTCAGGTCATCGCCATCAATGGTTTCGGTTAGGAGCCGATATTTCCACTGCCACTCTTCCTCGTTGAATTCCGGGACGCGCTCGTACTTCCATTCCCGCCTTAGGCCATGAATCACGTCATCTAGTGAGATGCCTCTTTCTAGATGATCGAACCGAGCATGGAAAGTCTCTACGTCAGGTCCAGGGGCGCCCTCTATCGCCTCCAGTACAAGCGCCTTCAAAGCGGCCTCACTCAGGTACTGAGGACGATATCCTACTGTTGACATAATATCAAGTCCTTCTTGTTACAAGAATGAATTCACTGCCACTATTTGGTGATTTGAAGCATAATGGTTAAGGGTAGCGACTCGTTTTGGGCCGCTACCCCGAATTGGAACCACCACGGCCTGTAGCGCTCATCTCTTGGCTGGGATGCGCTACAGGCCTTCCCGTTGAGGCTCACTGCCACGGTGGGCAGGATGACTTAGACGGCTGTCTTGTGCTCGATCTGGTTCAGAATCTCGGCCTGTAGGGTTTCCCGCTTCACGTTGGGAATCACTTTGGCGCGCACTTCACGGCTGTCACGGTCCAGCATCCCCATGACAATCGCCTTGCTTCCGGCATATTCTGCGCTCTTTAGTTTGAGGCGCCGGTCACGATGCATCCTTTGCGGTTTTGGTCCGACAAATGACTCATCCACTTTCACAGCCACCCTTTCGCCCTTGCAACGCCGCTTGCCGGAACAAGATTGATATTCATCTTCAAGAATATTTGTTGTAACAAATAGATGCCCTGACGCGTCCAATCTACACGGCAAGATTGACGCCGAGTGAATCGGGTTTCGCAGTTTGCGCGCACGAATGGTTCGAGCCTCCAGGCTCTGAAGCGATCCAACATCGGCCCAGGGGCCCGCCACTGAAAGGAATCTTCTTTATGAAGCGTTTGGCGCTTGTCACCGGCATTCTGGTCCTCACGGCTCCCCTTGCCCTGGCGCAAACCTCCACCTGGACCTCCGATCCAGCCCACAGCGAGGTCGATTTCAGCATTACCCACCTGACAGTCGCGAATGTCCATGGCCACTTTGGCAAGGTAGCTGCCACCATCCAGTTCAACGAAGCCGACATCGCTCAATCCAGCGTCACTGCCACCATCGACGTGTCAGCGGTAGACACCGGCGATTCGCCCCGCGACTCAGTCCTCAAGAGCTCGGATTTCTTTGACGTTGAGAACTTCCCCTCCGCCTCTTTTACCAGCACCAGGGTCGTGAAGAACGGGAACAGACTGACGATCACCGGCAACTTGACCGTCCGCGGCATCACCAAGCCAGCGGTTCTTGATGCGGAAGGCCCCACCCGACCGGTTCCGGGGATGGACCACAAACCGCACGCCGGCTTTTCGGCGACCACCATCATCAGCCGAACGGCATTCGGAATCGGTTCCATGTTCCCGGCCGCTATCGCAGGCGACGACGCCAAGCTGACCATTGAGTTGGAAGTCGTAAAGCAGTAGGGGCACAATCAGGCGGATGAGGGTCGGGCCCGCTGCCTTCATCCCAAAAAATGCCGCGGCTTTTTGAAGGAGAGAGCGAAGATGTCAGGCCTGAAACTCGAAATCGTGCAGGAGGCGCCTTTTTCCAGCGTGGAAGAAGAGGCGCTTCTCAACCTGCTGCGCACCTCCGACTGCCTGAGCCGCGCCTTCCACCTGAAAACCCGCGACTGGGGCGTGACTTCGACGCAGTACAACGTGCTGCGGATTCTGCGCGGCGCGCAGCCTCACGGACTCACCTGCTCGGCCATCGGCAGCAGGATGATCACCGCCGAACCGGATATTACGCGGCTCCTCTCGAGACTGAAGGCGCTCAAACTCATCCGCCAGCAGCGCGATCCACAGGACCGGCGCGTGGTCTGGACGCAGATTTCAGAGGCTGGGCTGGATTTGCTGTGCAAGATGGAGCCGATCATCCGGCGACTCCCCGGCGAACTTCTGGGACACCTGGACGGCGCGGAATTGGCTGAGTTGATTCGTTTGCTCGAGCTTGCCCGCAAGCCGAACGTCGATCCGCAGGCGCCTGTGAGTTGAAGAGAGGCTGGGTCTCTGAACTGGCCTTCAGCTAACTTCCCACTACCTTGTGAGCCACCAGTTCTTCGTCCGCATCCGCCTGAATGATCTTGTTGTGCAGGCAATAGAGTGCCAGCTCAAGCCGGTCTGAGACTCCCAACTTGTCGTAGATCTTGCGCAGATAGTTCTTGATGACCTGCTCGGTGGTGTTCAACTGGAAGGCAATCTCCTTGTTGCGCTTGCCTTGAGTAATGCAGGTGATGATCGCCATCTCCTTGGGCGACAGTCGCGGTTGAGTGCGCGGACTCACAAGAGCCGAGGCCTGGGAGCGATACGCCTCAATCACCCAATTCACAGATTGATTGTCGATCCAGGTTTCACCCGCGGCGATGCGGCGCACACAACGCACCAGCAGATCAGGCGAGATGGAGCGGGAGATAATGCCGCGGACACCGCGGCGATACAGTTCCACAGTATGGCTTTCGTCGGCCGCGACGGCCTGCACTATCAGCTTCAAATCGGGGGCAACCCGCAGCAACTCGGGGATGACGTTGGCCGTGCCCGCCAGCAGACTCCCCTCGAGAAGAACAACGTCGGAGGGAAAGCGCTCAACCGCCAACCGCAGATTCTCGAGAGAATCCGCTTGGGCAACAACGCGTAAATCGTCTTCGAGGGCAAATACCTTGCGAATACCCACGCGGTAAATCGCCTGGGAATCCGCAAGAATAATGCGGACCGTCCCCGGCTTGACCCGCGCGTCGAGTACCTCGCCCTCAGTAGAATCGTCCAAGAAATCCATAGTGGGCTGCCTGGGCAACCGGGCTGTCACTGCGCAGCGAATTTGTATTCGTCGATTGTAGCGGCAGCCAGATATTGCGTTTGGCTCATGCAGCAGCGTACCACACGGCCCAGACAATGAACCAGAACATCGTGAGGAGTTCCCAGCACCGGACCCGGCATACGCAGCGAAAATCGGATATCGGCCCCGGTCTCCAACTGGCGGTCCAGCTCAAAAAGCGCTCCGCTGGCGGAAATATTCCGGGTGTGAGCGGAGAAGTCCGTTTTGCCCGCCGAAACAACGGCAGGCAACACGAGCGGGAAACGAACCGCGCAACGCACTTCTTGCCGTTGGATAGCCGGCGCAGGCTGAGCTTTGGAATTCGACTTTGCGGATTTTAAAGCTTTCATAGGTTGCATCCTGGTTCGGATTGGGGGATGCTTAAGCAACTCTAACTAACTTTTCCCGTTCACTATACGGCACCAAAGTTTTCAATAAAGTAACACCCGGTTGAACCCTTTGGTATTCGGCTTCGTTTCGGCGGGTCACGACCGTCTCGCGACCCCGTGTATTTGCTTGAGAGTGAACGGCTTATATACAAAACAGGTCTTATCTTACGCGCCGCCCCGGCGGCCCTCCGGCACAGTTAACTACTTGGATACTGAGTCTGCTCCTTTGGGTAAAACGCCGCCGAAGCGCCCACCCACTCCTGATTTTTGTTGTGGTCCACCCCCATCATCTTGCCCCGGCCCAGGCGCACCAGAGACAGGGCCGGGGTCAAGCTGCCTTCATCCGGCCAGAGGTACAAGATGCGGATTTCGGCCTGGGTAAGCCCATGCGGCGTCTCGATTGTGGGCTCAAAGCGCATCCGCTGCTGCAAAAGAAAGTCCGCCCGCTGCCCCGCCGGAATCGCCTCCAATTGCGCTTGCGTGGGGTCGAACTCAATCCCCTTCCCCGCGAAAGAGAACAGCGGCTTCAGCAACAGCTCGCTATATATAT